>SMTZ1_10002894_pt1 | contig 26604 bp, 20 predicted proteins | sample DeeMarSWOR136_30_FD_25667 | JGI IMG/M metagenome (IMG submission 25667)
ACGCTCTTATGGCTATGTAAATGGAGAATAAAAAGGCTATCATTATTCCTGGTATTATGCCGCCTATGAACAGAGCTGCTATAGATACTTCGGCAATAGTTCCATAAATCAACAACATAATGCTCGGGGGTATTAATATTGACAAAGTCCCTCCAGCCGCAATGGCTCCTGTGGAAAGAGAATCGGGATATTTAGAAGCCTTCAGATTAGGGTATACGATGCTGCTAAAGGCAGCAGCACTAGCAATACTAGAACCAGAGCAAGCACCAAAGGCCGCAGTAGCAAAAATCACGGGTTGTATAAGACCCCCCGGCAGCCTCCCTCTCGTTAACACTTCGAAACTCTTAAATAGTCTTGCTATTAGACCTGTCCGACTAGCAATTGCTCCCATAAAAACAAAGAGAGGCACCGCACTTAAGGTAAACATTCTAGAATAACTCCAGGCGAAAGTAGCCAAAAGATGGGAAAAATTCTCTACTCCTAGAACGGGAAAAAGGGCAGTAAAAGCAGCAAACCCTAACGCTACTCCGAGCCACTGCCCCAGAAGCAAGAAGACAACTAATAAACCTAATGCCAAAAAGAAAAAAACCACTATTGCCCCTTCTGAAGAAAGTCCTTACATGTCGTTATGATAGATTGGAATAAAAACAGAAGCATCCCCACTACAAATGCCAGGCCCGGAATCCAGAGTTCAATATCCAGCGCCCCATGGGAGGTTATTTTCTCATTAAAAAGCCGCATCCATAGATTCCACGCTCCGTAGGTGAGTAGTGAAACCCAGATTATGGCGAAAAGAGAAGCAAGCCTATCAAGCTTACGTTGAAGAAATGGACCCAAGCGCTCGGTAAATATTGTAACCTTTACGTGCCCTTTTGACTTTGTAATATAGGCGAGGCTCAAAAAGGTTACCGCAGCCAGCAAATAGCGGAGAACCTCATCACTAGCTTGTATAGGCTGATTCAATACGTACCTAAAAAATACGCTGGCTATCATGAAAGTAGTAAATACCATTAAAATTAAGATTGAAACATATTTACTAGTTTTACTGGCAATTTCTTCTGCTCTTTCGGTCCATCGAATAATTTTTGGGCTCATCATCCAACCTCAGTCTACCGGTCTATATCCCTGAATTCCGTTGCCCCAGAAACCGGTGGCTATCATGTGCCGGTTCTGGGGCAATCCCTTGTTCTTTTAGCCTTGCGACAGTAAAGAGTTCATCTTCCGCATTATAAGTAAGAAGATACCAGTATAGGCACCTACTACTTTCAAACGGCTTCTTATTTCCTAATCACCCCCAGAGCTTTATTATGTAGTTTCTCACCTAACGGGCCAGCCTTAGCTTTCCACTTTTCCGTGTATTTAGCACCTTCGGCCCTTATATAGGCCAAAGTCTCAGCAGGGACTTCCACTGGCGCTAAACCAAATTCCACGACGCACCTTTTAGCACCTATGCTCGCTTCCTTTGGCTGTTCCCTGATAATGAAAGCTTGGGCTTCCTTCATCAGATCCTTGAGTTTCCTTTGCCAATCTATCGGCAAAGCTTCAAACTCCTTCTTATTCGCAACTACAAAATAACTGGCGGCTGCAACTTCAAATGGCACGTAATTCTTCGAATCTCTAAATACGCCCATCTTAACCACTTCGTGGAACTTCATTGCTATCATCGTCGCACCAGGTGCTATGTCTATGCCGTCAACAACACCTCGCTGGGCGGCTAAATAAATTTCACCCCAGTCTGTGTAAGTAGGTTTACCTCCCAATGTTTCTACCGTCCATGCCGATGGCGGCCCAGCAACCCTTATTTTCAAGCCTTTTAAAATTGCTTTAGGCTCCGCCAGGTTTAAAGGCTTGTTCACACTCAAGCCCTGCCCTGCTGGCCAAACATTCAGATTAAGGGCATGTAAATTATCCGCCCAAAACGGTTTAGTAAGGTCGTCCCATAACTCAGCAATCAAGCGTTCAGACAACTGAATATTCGTTCTATCATATAATCCAGGAAGTTCCAAAACAGTGCAAAAAGGATACTTACCCGCAACATGCATCGACCACATCTCACCCATGGGGACTAACCCCTTACCAATAGCATCCCATATCTCACTCCCTTTAAATCCCAAAGCTCCGGCTGGATACAGAGTTATTGTAAAACGACCTCCGGTAAACTCTGCTAATTTATCAAAAGCTTCTTGAGCAGCCTTATTAAGCAAATGTCCCTTCGGCATAATCGAATGGTAATTCCAGTTTACCTTAGGTAAGGGTGCAGGAGCAGGTTTAGTGGAAGCAACAAACATAAAGGGGAGCAATAAAATCACTACACCCAAAACCAACCAACATAGTTTGAAAACCCATACCCGCTTGTTTTCCATTCCACACCTCCTCGTTTAATATTATTTGCTGGACATTAACATTATGTAGAGCCATACCAAATATTTTGCAATTCTCTTTTTTGGGCTTTTATAAGGCCTCACCCCCTTCCGTCTTTATTGTCTTTTTATGTAACCCTTCCTATCCCAAGTCTTATCCGTAACGCCTCTCTCTTTCAATTCCCTTTTCTTAATCTTCTGATTCTCTGTCTTTGGCAAGCTTTCCATCAATTCGATATAGCGCGGCACCATATAGTAGGTCATTTCTTTTTCACAAAAGTCTATAAGTTCTTCACATGTTAGAGGAGAATTCTCACTCGACACTGCAGACACCACGAAAGCCATCACATCCTCTTCACCGAACTCATTCTTGACACCCACTGCGGCACATTCTGCTACCTTCGGATGCTTATCAATTATTTCCTCAACCATATTGGCACTAAACATTTGTCCCTTGCTGCGTAGCCGATCTCCCTTCCTTCCTACAAAGTAAAACCAACCATCTTCATCTTTATACCCTAGGTCTTCAGAATGGATCCAGAGATTTCGGCACATTTCCAAAACGGCTTGTGGGTTCTTGTAATATCCAAGGAAGGTTGTAAATGGTTTCGTTGGCCGATATACAATCTCCCCAATCTGATTGGGAGGAAGTTCGTTATCATAATCATCGACTATTCTCATTTCCTTACCACAATTAGCCGGACCCATTACGCCGGGTTTCTCCAGCTTATCCGCAGGACTGTCAAGCGGGCGCATCGGTGTCATCCCAACCTCTGTCATTCCACCACCTGTTGATACTATAACTCCGAACCTCTCGGCGAATTCCTTTGCCAGTATCGGGTCGTAAGGCCCATATATCACGACTCTTAGACTATTATCGTGTTCATTAGGCTTCCGTGGTTGTCTTAGCAGAGTGGGTAAAACGCGTTCATACATAAACGAGTAAGTGATTTTATGATTCCTCACCAGGTCCCAGAATTTTTCTGGGAACCAACTTTCCTCCAAGACTAGCTTAGCGTCCGCCATAAGAGCAGGAAGCACATGTTCTAATTGACCAGCTACACCGTTTAGAGGATAAAAATTTAAGATAACATCGTTGCCAGTAAATCTGAGGTGGTTTATCATATTCTCGCAATAATCGATAGCATAATTATGAGGTAACAGTGCTGCCTTTGGTAGCCCAGTTGTACCCGAGGTCCATACAATACCATACGGGTCATAATATTGAACATCCACTTCAAGAGAACTGCTAGGGTAAGAAAGCAAATCCAACCAATAAATATACGGGCCTTTTGCCTCAGGCTGCAGGCTTTCTTCGCCTTGTTTATCAGGAACGATAATGATTTTTCTAAACCCGCTCAATTCCATTTCACCTACGATAGGCACGAGTGATTGCGCCAGAAATATAACTTCTGCATCACACAAGCCTATCTCATGGCTAAGGATGGTGCCTCGTGCCCTAGGACTGATACCTACCAAAACACCACCAACCTTATTGATGCCAAACCAGGCACAGATATACTCAGGGCAGTTGGGCAACATTATCGCAACATGGTCCCCTTTTTTAATCCCAAAGTCTAACATTGCATTCGCGACCCTGCTTGAGACCTCGTTTATCTTGTTGTAACTGAACTCCTGCCCCTTATAGATAAGGAAAGGCTTGTCTCCCCAGGTCTCGGCTTTACCTTCTATTAATGCCCCAACTGTTCTTTGTTTCATGTCACTTTACAGCCGCCTCTTGTTGAGTTTCGCTTAACGATTAACTGACTTGCTGGAAAGGGTCACCTTGTATCTTCTTTAATCTTGCTCTTTTTCCGCTCAAACAACAGGGCTGCAAAATCACGCATTTTCTCTGCGTACTCAGCCTCGTTAAACTTCTCCTGATCATGGCACCACCCTTCAATTTCCAGGTTAGCAATGCCTAACTCTTTCTCAGCCATCTTAGCTATCAGTTTGGTAGACCCATTGCAAGTCTCGCAACCCGGCAACTCGAAGTGGACGAGGCCGTCAAGTTCAACCTCCTGGCAGAATTTGCGGACAGCTCTCCAACGATGCCACCATACGCCATGCCACGGGTCAGCAAGAGCATAAGCACCCTCAAGCTCAATAGGGCTAAGTTTTCTACCCCAGGTACTTTCATCGTCTATCCTTGGAAAATCGATAGCCCCTGATCCGGCTTCGTAAATTGGAACCCCCACTCCACACTCTTCCAGATACTGAAAACCGTCAATGAAGAATGGAGCGCTACAGAGAAAACCGACTCGAGCTTTCTCTTCCCTTACTGAAGCCCCCCTGCCAGCTTTCGATTTCTCCTCCATCTCATCAGCTACCATTACATAATATTCTATTAGCTCGGGCTCCTCAATCATATCCAGGGGGGCCATCCTGAACGAGTCTTTCCCCGATAGCGGGCAAGGTTTGGACTTCGAAGCCTCTCGCATTCTATCGTGTTGTTCCATCACCTTCCGAAATCCGTGTAGATATTCGATCAGCTTAGCTTCATCGTATTTGGCTCCCGGTACTTCCTTTTCAAGGAAACCTATCATGTCATATAGTTGCTCCTCCATATATTTGAGTGCTTCCCATCGTTCTTCATAAGGTACGTCGCTCGCAAGGGGACAATCGATTACATAGGTTGGAACTCGCAATTGCCGCCCACCCCAGATAATAGCCTCTGCCAACCCATTGCAATCAGCTTTAGTAACAACCACACAGCTGGGCATAGGCACTTCACCCTTTTCTGTAGCCATTAAAATACTTGCCGTGGCTTGTACTCGATCACAGCCATTATCGGGAAAACCAGTGGCTCGCACACGCCTAAAGTACTCAGGCACCAATTTCCTTGGCAAATAATCACCTTGCATCTCCCATGAAAATGGGCGTATACCCATCGCCTTAATTAAACGGTAGGGAGCAAGGTCTGCACATGCGCAAAACGGTTTACCTTCCCGCCATTCTTCAATCATGGTTTGGTAGTGCTTAAGCATTAGCTCATAGAATTTCACATTAGACCATAACATCGTAGGCGAGGGATTGGCTTTTATCCTTTCAATTCTTCTCTTGTACCTCTCGACTTCCTCTTCAAAATAATTCATCCTCGAACCTCCTATCAATAAATTTAATATGTCTAATATGCTTACTTTTTTAACATCTCCACAAAAGCCCCAATTCGGGTCATCAGCTGACCCTGGTTAGCTAGATGGTACTCACGCAGAAAAGTTGCCACAGGGATACCAGCCTCATCAAGCATTTTCTTAAAATGGGGGACTACATATAAGCGAGAAAACCCGTACATATGAGGGAAATTTAAAACCCCATCAATTTTGTATTCCTTAACCCATTCAATCACCTGGTTTAACTGCATCTCGTACTCGGTCATGCGCGGACAGGCTGGACGCCTAATATAACTCTTAGCCAGGTCATAGAGTGGGTTTCCATTACTCTTCACCACAGTCCAAACTTGTCTGCTACCAATATCTATATCATCCATAGCAACTATTGCTCCAGCCTTCTCAATAAGCTCCACATACCCAGGATGATCAATTCTCTCACCAGATACAAGTAAACGTACCTGGGATTGCTTTATCGGCGCTTTCCGTTCTTCAAGGTAAGGCAGCAGATCGCTGAGTTCCTTATTAAATATACCTTTCGGCATTACCAGAGATGCGGTAGTTAGCTTCAAATTTTCTTCCCCTGTAAGCGGTGGAATATCCTTCTTTCTGAATTCATATACCTTCCTTAAAAGAGCCCGTGTTGTGCCACATAGCTGTATGGCCTGATGTAAAGACGAGTCTGAGATCCCAACCTGACCGAGCTCTCCAAGTTCAGTCTGAAGCCTACCCAATGACCGTTCATAGTATCGATAGGCAAGCTCATTACTATTGCGAGGGACATGTATTATTCTAGTAAATGGGATTCTCTTAAGGAATTCAAATACATCGTACAAACGACGTATATCATCATCCCAATCGGTAAATATTACACCATCAAGAAAATCATACTCACCTCGTAGCAAAGACTCCAGAATGTGGTTACATGCAACATCCACGTTTACTGGGCGGTATTCAACAGCTAACGGAGTAGCCGGCTGCCATGTGCCAGTAACCTTCCAGGGTAACATACCAGCTGCACAAACAATCTCCTCTGGGACATAATAATCGATCATGCCGATCACCTTTTTCCCCTGTTTTTTCCATTCCAGAGGCCATTTATTTCTCTCTTCCGGGTTATTCGCACTAAGTAGTTTCTGTAATCTCTCTTCATCTGACAATACCTTCGTCTTCACAATATACCTCCTTATTATTTTTTAGCTCAGCGCAGTAGCCACCGGTAAATCCTTATTAGTTATCAAACCTGCAGGAGCACCCATTACTTGTGGGATTGCATTAACGCAACGGGCAAAGCTTCCAGCGCCAGGATCGAAATTCTTGATAGTTATACTGATATTTTGATCCCCTTCAAGAGTAACAATACCAGCTGCTTCAAGACCTTCTTCCTCAAGACCTACTCCAAGAATAACTTCAATCGTTATCACTGCATCTCCACCTTTTATACCACAACTTATTTGATTGACACCATAAACTGACCCAGGGGATATCTCCAGCTCCTGAGGCAACCGCTTCCTTCTCACTGCAGTTAGCGGCTCAAGCACCTGGCTCGTCTCGTCCAATTGCCATCCCAAAGCATCGGCTATCATATCGATCAGGGTAAAGCGGAACAGACTATCAGCAACATCAGATAGTGGACGAGCTGGCGTAACAATTTTTCTCCCGAATTCCTTTCGCCATTGCTCGAGCCCAGTCGATATGCCATATCTGTTTAATACAGGAATCCCAAAGGCTGAGAGGTCAGATACTATTTTCACTAAAACCTTCTTAACAAAGATACATAATCCACTAAACATGATTGGTACCAAATCTCCCATGAACCCCGGACTGATCCCCGTAGAAAGAACGGTAACGCCGTTTTCTTTCGCTGCCTCATCAATCCTTCGTGCAAGTTGAGGCCAATGGAGCCATGGATACGCTAGCCTACTATCCGTCAGCGTAATTACATTAGCTTTCCCCTTCACTGCTTTTATTATCTGGAATTCCATGTCACTTGCGGGGAACGAAGTAGCATGGAGCACCATGTCGGCTTTAACTTCAGACAAAACAGAATCATCAGATATAACACTGCCCAGTTTTCTCCCGACGCCAGCCACCTCCCCCAAATCCTTCCCTATCTTCGTCTTACTGTGACCAATAGCACCTACAATTTCTATCCATTGTTTATCCAACATCATCCTCACCATGCCACTTCCCATGGCGCCGACCCCGTACACAATTACTCTCACCTTCTCCATTTGGAGTTCCCTTATGTTCAATCCCAACTTCGGTTAGTCTAAAATAAATCGCTCCCCGGGCTAAAGCCCAAGGCCAAAATTACCTTCCCTGTTTCCGGAGGGTACTTGCACTACAGCGCCGAGACTATTTCTTGAAAGGTACAACCTCTTGTCTATTCTATTGCAAGGATATCGCCATGTTTATTCACTTTTTGTTACGAGATTTTTTTATCCCTCTAATAAAAACATCAAAAGCCATGTCCATGGTGGGCTTGAGGAAATTCTTTTTTGGATCGAATCTTTTTTTTGACTCCTCCCATAAAACAAGGCCTGAAAATATCGCCCAAATAGTGTCCGCATAAGCTATTCTGTGTCCTTTCTGAATAATTTTCTGAGTGATACCCTCTTCAAATACTTCGCCAATCATGGTCATTACTTTATGAGGTAAGTCATTAAGTTGATTCAGCATATCATGGCCAATATTCAACAATGTGTCTTCCAGTTGAACATGGAAAATATTCCTCAGGATTAGGGGGTCATACTGATAAGTGCTGTACATGGCATCTTTGAATTTTGATAGCTTCTCAAATACTGATAAGCGATTGTTATCATGAATTTTTTTAATTTTGTTATACAAATATTGAAAAGCAATCAAATTCAAAGAAGCATAAAGTTCATCCTTGTTTTTAAAATACAAATAGATTGTGGCAGCACTCAGTTCTGCTCTTTGGGCAATGTCTTCCATTGTAGTTGAACCGAACCCTTTGGTTATAAATAACTCTTTTGCGGCATCCTGGATCTGGCGTCTCCTCATTTCTCTTTCACGTTTTTTTCTCTCTTGGATACCCACTTAAGTATCAACCCTAAATTTTATTGATTTTATTAAGCCAGTTCATATACTGAATTCAATTTATTGTCAAGAAAATTTTGGAGGTTTGTCATTTAAACTTCAGATGTTTTGATTACTAGGTGCCACCTTTCAATAAGACATTTTGTGCTATTTACTTGGTGGCTCTCGTTCAAGGCATGGAACGAAGCAATTCAATCTTCTCCCATGCCGCTTCCTTTAACTAAAATCGGGTCAACCTGTTTCCAGTCCAAGTCTCTGCTATCAAAGTCTTTTCGCTCCTTCTCTGTCGTGGGAAGTACTTCGAATGCACAATATCGATCTCCAAGCACCTCGCAAGCGGTATGCACGAGTTTTTTGTTCGGATCAGCAGCCATACTCTTTGCAGCATCCACATAGCAGTACAGACAACCCACTTCTTTCTTCCCGTATTCTTGGAAAATCTTGGCCAGAACGCATCCGCGGACTCGGTGGCGGGAAAAGTCAAATTCATTGTCAGCAACATTCAACTTTTCTCGCATGTCGATAAACTCTTGGTCACCATAGAAAAGCTTCTCATGGAATCCATAAAAAGGAAGGTCTTGATAACCCAGTTTAGTCCTTTCCCCCACCATCCGACCATATTCGATTATCGCTTTCAGCACAGCTTCTTTACCTTTCTCCTCACCAAGCTCCTCGACGAGGATTTTTGAAAATGCCAGATGAATCAGAGCCAAACGTATGGCTGCGACCCCTACTTGCTCTACGGCTTCCTCCAACGGCACAAATTTCTTCAATTCATCCATGCTATCAGTCCTCCCGATACTCTCTGCAAGACATAACAAGGTTTCTTATGAAGTTAGATCTATCAACCGATTCCAAAATTTGTCTAAAAGATAACGGATTAATTTATCAACTTCAACCTTCTTCCCATGATGATCAGAAAAATGTACCCGCTGGTTCTAGAGATATTCCTCTTAAGAGACAAAAAAGAGATTAATCAACTCATAGTACCGTCCAATGTTTTCACCGAATTCTTTATCCACTCGCTCCGCCACTTCGACTGCATCCTCCATAGTCTCCTTTCTGTTGGGATTTGATTTTGTTACCTCAGGTTTTAAGGATGTCTCTGCTCATGCAGAGGCTCTATCCTCTGCGCCCTCGGTGTCTCCTAACGGGTCGCAGTATACTGCAGATTCCTTCTTCACCCTGCTTCATTTACTCAAACCCACACCCAGCTCAATACCCCCCATCTCCTTATGGCAGAATTCAAATCACCTAATTTAAATATTGACAAATATTTTCACTCTGCTAAGATGCCGACTGTTTATTCAATAAATGAGCAATTAAAGAAATTAGTTGACAAGCAATGGATAGATGATTTCAGGGTAGGCACGATTTGAAGAGGGATAACATAGCCTTGGGCCGCAGTAATCAAGGAATAGGGGGAGCTGAGGGTGGGGGGAATTGTGGGTCTGTAACCGCTTATGGAAAGAGATGATTTTTCGTTTAATAAAGAGAGAGACGCGGTGAAATGGTTTACGCCTTCACTCCCTTTGAAATAGCCCTGAATTAAATTCAGGGCTAGGGACGTTAGAGCGCGCAATGATCATAAATCCATAAGGATTCTTGATTGTTTCTTTTCTTCCCGTTATGTAGATTGGTTTTGATACTTTTTACTGTACGGGTTTAAAGACAAAGAGACGGGATGAAAAGTATAGACTCCAGCCTATGTAAGTAAATTGCCTTTAAGGCGACAAGGTGGAAGTTCATCGGCGACACCCATGTTTACATCAAAGACGAACATGGCTATGTTCATCGCCGTTCCACGAAGGAGGATGATGTGTTAGAGCCTCATTTCAGGAAAATCATTGGTTAAAAGCCCAAGTCCTACTCCGTCTTTGATTGTCCTATACCATCTGTTTCTCCCCCTCCGAGACAGCCCTCAAGATCTTCTTGGGCTATGGAGAGAAGCATTCAGGCGTCTCTCATTTTCATACCGTAAGTATATCACTTCTAGCTGATAAATGCAGACTATTTTGTGCTCCGATTAGTAAATACCAGAAAGGAATAAAAATTATGGAAATAGCTAAAAGAGACCGAGACCCGATCGTAGATTTAGTCCGAAATGTCATAAATACACATTTTGAAGACTTGCCAGAAGAGATCGTCACCTTCGAAAAGAAGAGGGTGCTTGACAACATTGGTACACTCTTTGCCGGTTCGCATGCGGCTGGGGTTGAAACTCTCATTGATTTCGTTAAGGAATCAAGTGGCAAAAAGGAGAGTACCATCCTCGCTCATGGTGGGCAGGTTACTTGTCAGGATGCTGCCTTCGTGAATTCGGTCATGGCCAGAGCAATTGACTATTGTGACGTCGTTGATCCCGGATACCATCCAAGCTCGACTGATATACCAACAGCTTTTGCAGTGGGAGAGATGATGGGCAGCAGTGGAAAAGATGTTATCACCGCTCTGGCGGCAGGAGGAGATCTTGCCCTTAGGATAAATGCGGGCGGAGCTTATCCAATTTCGGAGCAGAATCCCTATTACGGTTTTGACTCGAATGTGGTCGCCGTTTTTGGAAGCGCGGCCATTGCTGGGAAATTGCTTGATTTGAATGAGGAGCAAATGGTACATGCGATGGGTATCGCATTTAATCAGGCATGCGGTTCGTTTCAAAGCAATATTGATGGTTCAATTGCGGTGAAAGTTATTCAGGGGTCGGCCACCAGGTCTGGCATTGTCTCCGCCATTCTTGCAAAGAAAGGAATCACAGGAGCGAAGAACGTGCTGTTTGGACCGTTTGGATGGTTCCAATTATATACACGCGGCAAATGTAATCAGGAAATTTTGATGAGCCAATTGGGCGATAAGTATTACGGCCCTGAATACCTCATTTTCAAGAAATACCCTTGTTGTACAGGGAACATTCCGATGGTCGCTGCAATCCTTGACCTTGTATTGGAGTACGACATTAGACCAGAGGATGTTGAAGGAATCGGTGTCAGGTTAGACAATATGATGTATACCCTTCTGGGAAAACCTTTCGCTCCTGGCGAGAATCCAGAGGTAGATGCAGTATTCAGTGCGCGGTATAATGGAGCCAATGCCCTCTTGAGAAGAAGCTCAAAATTAATACATTATACTAAACCGCTAATCTTAGAACCAGGCGTATTAAGCCTGACGAATAAGATCAATTTGGTGCCCGATAAAAACTTCCACCTACTTGAGACGATGGTAAACATTAGATTGAAGAATGGCAAAGAATATTCCCTACACACGCAGAATACTAAAGGTTGGCCCCAGAACCCACTTAGTAAAGATGAATTGGAAGCGAAATTTAGAGATTGTATGAATTTTACGTCTACAAAACTGGGGATTGAGAAGGTCGAAACAATTATTGAAATAGTTAATCACCTCGAGACGTTAAAAGATCTAAGCGATTTGATCAAAATTCTCGTACACAATTGATTAAAAGCACATTGAAATATTTAGAGGGACAAATAAGAATGAAAGAAGAATTGATGAGATCGATCATTTTATGTGCGGGTTTAACAATCCGATCAATTGGCCTAAACGAGACTTAAATTGATGGTTACATCGGGGCGGCCGGCGGCCGTGCGGCCCCTGCGGCCGGGTCGGACCAAGCTAATTTGTTGAAATTCAATGAGATATGTCTCAAGTACCCGTGTTTTTAGGCCTTAGACTACTCTTTTCTGGGGTGATTTTAAGGGGGATCACACTTCAAGGGAAAGGATCTTTCTATCTCTTAAATTGACATAACCCTCATGGGTAATTCTCAGGTGAGGGATTGCGGGCGTTCCAAGTGTATCGATGGTCAGAATAGGTTTCTCCCATTTTACCCCATTCCTCCTCAGGGATTCTTCGAGATGTTTGATCTCATCCCTCACGGTCTCCATCCGTTTTAACGAAAGTAGACCGCACAGGGGAGCAGGGAATTCAGCAATGACTTCTCCTCCGATCGCATAGACGCCTCCACCTTCGGTTTCTCTTAACCTTGTGATAACCGTTTCCATGGATTGCTGGTCGCACCCTACCACAATCATATCCGTGGTATCCCAACACATCGTTGATCCATAAGCTCCCTGACGAAGGCCGAACCCCTTGAGGAGTCCCATAAAAGCTCCCCCATGACCTGTTCGTTCAATAGCGAACAACTTGAGGACGTCGTTGGACTGTTCTGAATCTTCAAGATCGATGATCGTTTCTTTCGTCACCAGGCCTGTGACAAGCTCCATTGCCCTTGCTTTTCCCCTTTTGGGAACAGAAGGAAGGTTGAAGTCCAGAAGCTTCACGGTGTGAAACATATAGTCGGGAAAACTCACCTGACGAGGCTCGACTATGCTTCTACCGTCTTTGAATATGATCTTCCCTCCGCACATCACCAACTGGGGTGAATAAACATCTTTCGAAGGAATCATCACGACATCGGCCATCTTCCCGGGCGAAAGTGAACCCATGAGATGATCGAGGCGGAAATGCTCTGCTACATTGATTGTGACCATCTGATAGGCTAAATCCGGCAGCACTCCCATCTTCAGCGCCCTTTTCACGGAGGCATCGAGGTACCCTTCCTTCAGAAATTCCTCAGGGTCCACCCCATCCGTCGAGAGAATCAACCTTCTCAAATCGATTTTCTTTTTGAAGATCCCTTTCACACCAGAGAGTTCCTTCCGGATCGATCCCTCTCTGATCATGACCCAGTAGCCCAGTCTCAGTCTCTCCATTACCTCATCATCCGATATGGGTTCGTGGCAGGAAGAAATCCCGAAATCCGTATAGGCCTGGAGCTTCCTTCCCGAGGCGCCGGCGGTGTGGCCCTCAACCCTCTTGCCCAACCCGAGAGCAATCGAAGTAAGTTCCCTTACCCTTTCCCCCTGTTTTCCCTCAAGGAAGATATTGCTCCAATAAATCTCACCAATGCCGAGACATTTGGGGTCCTCGAGCAAGGGCAGAATCTCCTCATTCATTGGAGCCTTGATCTCTTGAAAGGAAGTAAGCCCGCACAACGGGGGGATAGTGAAATAGAACCGAATTGGTTGTGCCTCCAGACCCTTCATCAGGTAGGTGATGCTGTCTTTCCCCACGATGGCAGCAGGCTCCATCGTTTCAGTGATAACGGTAGTCACCCCAGACGGAATGACATGTTTCACGAATTCTTCGATCCCATATCGATTGCTCACGGCGTGGGTATGACCTTCGATGAGGCCTGGAAGAAGGACCATACCTTCTGCGTCAATGATTAATGTTTCAGCACTTCTTGAAGGATTCTGTTCAGGCCCTACGTAGGCGATCATCCCATCTTTGACCCAGATGGATTGGCCTCTAATAAACTCCCGGGTGAAGACATTGAAGAGGGTTCCATTGGTGATGACCGTATCAGGAGGGATATTGCCAAGGGCAACGTCGCTCAGCGTTCCACTCTTCTTCATCTCATCTGTTGCATCTGTCATAGAACCATCGCCTTTATTTAACCCTATTCCATCCTGTTCTTGCTCTGCATAGCTCCCGGCCATCATCTTTTCTGATCATATTATGAAGAAAGGCAGGGGGAGTCTCCTTGAGAGTCTCCGTATAAATCGCTATCTCATCTCCATGAGTGGATTCCTCAAGAAAATTGATTTCAAAAGTATGGATGTGATGTGTCTGGTTCATCTCAAACGGATAACTATCAAATATCCATTCGATGTATTTTATGTTGTTCACATGATGATGGATATCGATATCGCTATAGCGAACCTGATAGGACTTTTCCATCCCAGGATTCGCAGGAGCAGGAAGCTTTTCAGGTGCCTCATCCAACGGATGAGGATCAAGGAGATGCTGAATATGCTTGAACACAGGTTCAATTCTTTGAGGCTTGCGGTTCTTAAGGTCGAGCACCAGCCAGGCGCTCTTTGCGCTTCCAATGATTTCACCCTTTGAGTCGGTGATCGAAAAATGCCGAAGCGCAAAGAGACGGCCCACCCCAGTCAGCCATGTCTTTACTTTTATCCGATCTCCCCACCGAGGATATTCCTTCATTTCAATGGACAGCCGGGATAAGACCCAAAAGTACTGATGCTCCGCCAAATCCGAATAACCCAATCGTAAATGGTCAGCATGGTGCCAGGCCGTCTCCTGCATGAAGCTCCAGAGGACCGGCAGGAAGGCCTCGTTCTTCGTATCCACCTCATAAAAGGAGATGGAATAGTCATCTTCCCAGCTTTTCTTGTTTATTGATTCCTTTGACATGCAATAAACTCAGTCCTCTCCACCATCATGGAGTTTTTCATAACAAACCTGTTCACGAGATGTCAATCGATGAGACTTAGAAACCGCGTGATTAGGTGAGTTTGGAAAAATCGGCTATCTTCAAGAAGAGCCGGCCGATCTCGTTCAGGAGGGCCAGGCGATTGTTGCGGGTCTTTTCATCCTCGACCATTACCATGACATCGTCAAAGAATTGATCGATCGGTTTCCTCATCTGAGTCATCTCAAGGATGGCAGATTCATAGGCTCTCTGCTTGAGATGAAGTTCGATCTTTCCTTTGGCCTTGAGAAAAGACTGATGGAGATCCTTCTCGGCTGTTTCGGAAAAGAGAGAAAAATTGACCTCCTCCTTAGAGGAATATCCTTTTAAGATATTCATCGCCCGTTTAAACCCGATGACCACTGATTCAAAGTCTTTCGACACCCTCGCCACCTTCAGGGCATCAATACGATGCTGGACATCCAACAGCTCATCAAAGGAAGTCGAAACGGCCGCATCGATCACATCAAAGGGGGTCCCCTTCTCTAAAAGTAAATTTTGGTACCGAACCCTGAAGAATTCGATAACGTCCTTCTTCACCTCTTCAAAAGGACGTTCCATCTTCTCCTTCAAGAACTTCCCACTCTCCTCAATCAACTCAACCAAGGAGAGAGGATATCTCTTCTCAAGAATGATCCGTATGATCCCCAATGCCTGGCGCCTTAATCCGAAAGGATCGGATGTTCCGGTGGGCATGAGGCCCACACCAAAGCAGCCTACAATGGTATCCAGTTTGTCGGCGATGCTAACGATATCCCCCACAGGACCGGACGGTAGTCGGTCTCCCGCAAAAGACGGAAGATAATGTTCATCAATGGCTTCGTAGACCTCTGGCTTCTCTCCGGACAGGCGGGCATACTCTCTTCCCACAATTCCTTGAAGCTTTGGAAACTCGCCTACCATCCCGGTCACCAAGTCTGCTTTGCATAGTAGAGCAACCCTTTCAACCGTCTGATGGAGTTTTGGATCGACTTGCTCACAAATAAATAACGCCACGTTTGTAAAACGCATCACCTTCTCATAGGAAGTCCCCAGTTTTGCCTGGAAGACGACCTTCTTCAATTGGTCCAGTCTCTTTTCGAGGGGAATCTTTAGATCATCCTGGAAGAAAAAATCGGCATCAGACAGCCTTGCCTTAAGAACCCTTTCGTTCCCTCTCACCACCACGTTTCGATCCTTAGGGTTGGTATTGCTGATGCAAACAAAATGGGGAAGCAATGCCTCATGGTCATCCTCCACAGGGAAATACCTCTGATGTTCCATCATGGAGTGAATGACAACCTCCCTCGGCAGGGAGAGAAATCTTGAGTCGAAACTTCCACAGAGCGCCACCGGGTATTCGATTAAAAAATTGACTTCATTCAGAAGGTCTTCGTCTAGAAGAACCTTTCCTTTAACGGAAGCTCCCTCTCGACTCATCTCCTCTTCAATTCTCTTCTTCCGCTCCGCCGGGTCAACGATGACAAAGGCCTCCCTCATCTTCTGGAGATAGGACTTGAAATCCTTTACCCGAAAAGAACCAGGATGCATGAATCGATGGCCATAGGTGATATTTCTGCTCTGAACATTTCCCACCTCAAAAGGAATCACTTCTCCCCCGAAAAGGGCTAAGATCCAGTGAACAGGCCTCGCGAATCGAATGGGAACCTCTGCCCATCTCATCGACTTTTGGAAGGGAAGATTCAAAATTAATCTGGGGAGGAAGGAGGGTAAGAGTTCAAGGGTTGCCCTTCCGGGCTCTTCCTTCACGGCACAGACATATTCTCCTTTCTCCGTTTGAACCACTTTCAGGGCTTCCACAGGAACCGATTGGTTTCTGGCGAAACCGATGGCAGCCTGGGAAGGGTTCCCTTTCGAATCGAAAGCGGCCTGCTTGGATGGGCCGATCTTCTTTGTCTCGACATCTCTCTGTTTTTCTGAGACGGACTCGATGAAAAGGACAAGACGTCTGGGTGTTCCAAGAGTCCTGATCCCTTTCACATCGATCCGGTTTGTTTCGAACTCCTTCGTTGCAAGGGTCTCAAGACCGCTTAAGGCTGGAGGGATGAAACTGGCCGGTATCTCTTCTGTTCCAATCTCCAAAAGCAGTTCTTTCATCTTAGTCATAGGCGATCCGCTATTCGTTAATCGTTATTTGTTATTGAAAACTGCCCACTGGTAATTGACCATTGAAAATGGGTTGCTTATTCTTAGCTCCGAACTCCGAACTCCGAACTCCCTGCCTGTCCGGCAGGCAGGCGAATTAGTAACGGAAACCCCATCTCCTCTCGTTGTTTGAGATAGCCCTCCGCACAGTATCTGGCCAAGGTCCTGACTCTCAGGATATATCCCACTCTCTCAGTCACACTGATGGCACCACGCGCATCAAGCAGGTTGAAGGCATGAGAGGTCTTTAGGCAAAAATCGTAAGCAGGAAGGATTAATCCTGTGAAAAAGCATCTCCACATCGGCTGTTTCAAAATTATACTTTGAGAATTCCACCTCTCCCCGGTGATGGATATCTCCATACTTGATCCCCCTGGTCCACTCCAGATCGTAGACATTGTCCACCCCCTGGAGATACATGGCAATCCTTTCAATCCCATAAGTAATCTCGACGGGAATGGGGTTGAGTTCGATCCCGCCCGCCTGCTGGAAATAGGTGAATTGAGTGATTTCCATTCCATCCAACCAAACCTCCCAACCCAAGCCCCATGCCCCGAGAGTAGGAGATTCCCAATCATCTTCGACAAACCGGATGTCGTGGTCAAGTGGATCGATGCCAAAGGACTTTAAACTGTTCAGGTAGATCTCCTGAATGTTTAGGGGGGAGGGTTTGATAATGACCTGATATTGGTAGTAATGTTGAAGCCGATTGGGATTCTCTCCATATCGACCGTCGGTGGGTCGCCGAGAAGGCTCAACATACGCTACCCTCCATGGCTCAGGGCCTAAGACTCTGAGAAATGTCGCTGGATTGAAAGTCCCTGCCCCAACCTCTACATCATAAGGTTGCTGAATGATACACCCCTGATCTGCCCAAAATCGCTCCAGTGAAAAGATCAACTCTTGAAAATTCATCCCATCTCCTCTCACCCTATCTCTCTCCCCTACCCAGCGGCAGGCACCAGGGGGGAAGGGAATTTTTGCATCAAGGTTTTTTATCTCTTTGCCGAAATTCCTTTCAGTCCCCTCAGCGACTTCAATTCTTTCCCGAGTTGATAGGTAATAAATTTCGGCAGCAACTCTCGACTCTCAGACAAAGCCTGAGGGGTAAATTTCAGCCGATGTAACTTCGACAAGTCCATGTAGGAAATCTGTTCGATGAGCCTTGCCGTCCCCAACGAGACAGGGGTAAGGTGATTTACCATTTTCGAACAACCTTCACAAATCATTGCCCCTTTCTCAGGAGAGAAAAAGAGGTTGGGCGTTTCTCGCAAATCCTCCCAGCCTTTCTTGCAGAGATCACATTGTTTTAGATTGGGCCGGTAACCAAAGAGAGAGAGCATTCGAATTTCAAACATCCTCAATCTCTCTTCTTGCGTTTCTCCCTCCTCGAGGCTTAATAAAAAGGAAAGCAAGAGATTGAACGCTTCCAGATTCGCTTCCCGCTCGCCAGCCATCTCGTTCACCAATTCTAAAAAATAATTTCCGTAGTAGATCTTTATCAGGTTTTCTCTGATGTTCGGAAAGGTGTGGAGGATGTCGCCACTCTCTGCCCTCACCAAGCCAACCCCTTCCCGGTCAAAAAAGATGAGACGAATATGGGAGAACAGGCCGAGGGCATTCTGAAATCGTTTCCTGCTTCTCCTCGCTCCTTTGGCAATTCCTCTGATCTTTCCAAAATCTCTGGTGAAGAAGGTGACAATCTTATCGGATTCGCCATAATTGGTGGAGCGGGTCACAATGGCATTCGTCTTGTACAAGGGCATTCTTTTTACTTTGTCGTCTTCCCTTTCCCGCCGGGAGATGGAGCAGAAGGTTCTTGCATCTGCAAGACCTCGGCCCCCTGGGGAATGGTAAAATGGAAGAGGGAGTCGGGAAGGTTCAAATTCGTTTTGATATCGAGGAAACGGGTCCGCGTCACATTTCCCATCGCGTCGTGGACATCCGCCTGCAGGATATCATAGGTCTTTTTGTCAACGGTCAGCCTCAGCTTGGATAAACCAACCTGGGGCTCCTTGGGGGTTAATTCAATGACATAGTGATCCTCTGTGGAGGAGGCGGCTTCATTAAAATTGAGGAGATTGAAGTCTCTGCTCAGATTCCCCTCTCCAGTTAAAAAGGCCAGAGGCGTCTTCTCCTGAACCATGTTTGAAATATCGGAGACCATGACCTGATTCTCATCAGGTCGGTAGAACCAGAGGGTCTGACCATTTGAAATGATCTTCTGATTGGGGACCTTATAGTCCCATCGCATCATTCCCTTTTTCTTGAAATAGACCTTTCCTTCTCCTTTGGGGGACCCCTTGATCATCTTCCCAATGTATTCCTGTACGAATTTGGCCTCTGAATCATTCGTTTTTTCATATCGGTTCTGAATTTCTGAGAGGACCTCTTGACCCGTTGCTCCCAAGGCCATCGGGATAAGGGCCAGATTCATCAAAATAAGACCAAAGGTCATGAACACAAAAACGCTTCTCACCTTTTCCTCCCCCTTACCCCGTGAGAAAGCCCTGTCTCCCACCCTCTCAAACGGGGTTTTACTCAATTTTTCTAACCAGCACCTCCCTCGGTTTGACCCCATCGGAGGGTCCCACCACCCCCTCTTCCTCCATCTTCTCGACAATGCGAGCAGCTCGATTGTAACCGATCCGGAATCGCCTTTGAATGAGGGAGATTGATGCCTGTCCGGTCTCGGCGACGAAAGCAACGGCTTCGTCATATTTTTCATCATACTCGTCCTCGCCTGCCGCTTCTTCTTTGTCTCTTTTCACCTCTTGAAGAATCGACGCATCATAGGAGGGTTTCCCCTGCTTTTTCAAGAACTCTACGATCCGACTGATTTCCCCACTCGAAACGAAAGCACCATGAATCCGTATCAGTTTCGAACTGCCAGGAGGAAGAAACAGCATATCTCCGGATCCCAGAAGATGTTCTGCCCCAATCGTATCCAGTATGGTTCGAGAGTCCACTTTCGATGTGACCTGAAAGGAGATCCGGGCAGGGAAATTAGCTTTAATGATCCCTGTCAGTACATCCACGGATGGCCGCTGGGTGGCCAGCAGAAGATGGATGCCCACCGCTCTTGCCATTTGAGCCAGCCGGGTGATCGACTCCTCTACCTCCCTTGAGGAGATCATCATCAGGTCGGCCAGCTCATCAATCACTACCACGATATAAGGGAGCCTCTCTATCTCCTCTGGTACTTTCTCCTCGCCCCCTTCTAAGAGATCCCCTTTCCGCTTGTAAACCTTCCCTTTCTCTTTGAGTTCCTTCTCCATCTTCTGGTGGTAATGGTCGACATTTCTCACACCCTTTTCAGCTAAAATGGTATACCGCCGTTCCATCTCATCGACCAGCCATTTGAGGGCAACGGCCGCCTTCTTAGGATTGGTGACGACGGGAAGGAGCAAATGGGGGATTCCCTCATAATTGGAGAGTTCCAGCATCTTTGGATCGATCATGAGAAATCGGACTTCTTCCGGAGTTGCCTTAAAGAGGACACTGCAAATCATCGAATTGATGAAAACGCTCTTTCCAGACCCGGTGGATCCAGCCACCAGGAGATGGGGCATTCGGGCAAGATCGACAATAAAGGGTTCTCCTGAGATATCCTTCCCCAGGCCAAAGGAGAGTTTCGATTTGGAAGTCCGAAAGGGGTCAGAATCGATCGTCTCCTTAAGGAAAACTGTCTCCCTATTCGCATTCGGGACTTCGATGCCCACCACGGATTTACCTGGAATCGGGGCCACGATGCGAATCGAGAGGGCGCTCAGTGCAAGGGCAAGATCATCAGCAAGATTAACGATCTTACTGACCTTCACTCCGGGGGCCGGCTCAAATTCATAAACCGTAATCACTGGGCCAGGCCTCACCTCCGCCACTCGTCCTTCCACCCCATAGTCGAGAAGTTTATTCTCCAAAATGCGGGAGTTCATGATCAGACTGTCTCGATCGATCTTCTGCCTCTTCTCCAGTTCAGCCTCCAGCAGAGAGAGAGGTGGAAGGTGGAAGGTTTTTTTGTGCTCCATAAACTCAAACGTGGTCTGTTCTTTGATCTCCTCCTTCTTCACAGCAGAGGCTGGCCTCTCGACCACCATGGGCGTTGCCACATCCTTCGCCTCATCTTTTGCCTGTTTTCTTTTGACCAACTTCCTTGCCCTCTCCGCTCGTTCCTTTCTAAGGATTGTAAGGGTGCTGACCTTCTCAACCAAGCCGCTGATGAGGTTTCCCAGACGGTGGACGATGGAGATGAAGGAGATCCCTGTCCCCAGAACGAAGGCGACGATCAAGATCAGCGATAATAGGATGGTGGCTCCGGGAGGGTTAAAAAATCGAACCAGGGTCTTCGAAAAAGCTTCTCCAATGAAACCTCCCACTAGAAAGTCGTGCGGACGGACCCGGAGAGGTTTTAACCATAAACCAAACAGGGAAGATGTAGCCAGGAGGAAGATGGTCCAACCGATCAACTTAATAAGGGGGTATTTCCACTCCCACCGAAAAATAAAACTGAAGGCGTAGATCGCCAAAACGAAAGGGATCAGAAACGAGGGAAGCCCGAATGCATGGAACAGGAGACCAGCGGTATAGGAACCTACGACCCCCATCCAATTCTGGATTTCTCTGGCTTTCGAAGAGGTATAGGAGAAGAAGGAGGGATCTATGGGATCGAAGCTCACCATACTCAAGAAGAGAAAGATTCCTAGGGCGACGAGTAGGATCCCTAGGATCTCACGTTTCAATTTCTCTTTGATGGAATCTTCGATCACGGTTTCTCCTCGCTTCCTTCTTTAGAAATCAACCCATTCGACTCCCCGGACTGAAGCCCAGGGTATGCTCAGGGTTGATACTGAGCGGCGCTTTTTACCCCGATTTAATTAAGAATCGGGGTTTGGCGCCGTCGAACGTATCAATCTATAATTCTCCAGGATGGTCTCCCTCACCTGCTCCATTAAATCTCCCCGGTTCTTCATAGAATAATGGATCGTCTCGATGGGGGATCCCATTCGTATTCTAATCTCTCCAGAGGTGGCCGTCAATCGATCCTTGGGCATGATCTCCCGACTCCCGTCGAGGGCGATGGGAACGATGGGGACCTTGGACTTGATCGCCAAGGTGAACCCTCCTTTTTTGAAAGGTTGGATCGTCCCATCCGGGCTTCTGGATCCTTCAGGAAAGATCACGACGGACATCCCATCCCGAATCCTCTCGGCAGCCTTGTTCATTGCCTCCACGGTTTCCCGAGTCCCTTCTCGATCGATGCTGATATAGCCTGCTGCAGCCATGGTCCATCCAAAGAAGGGAATCGAAAAAAGTTCCTTCTTTGCCAACCATTTAAACTGAAACGGAAGATGACCCATGAGAGCAAAGATATCGTAACTCCCTTGGTGGTTTGACATAAAGATATAGGACCCCTCTTCTTGTAGATTCTCCATCCCCTCCACTTTTACCTTCACCCGGTTTGCCCAGAGAGCTACTTTCCCCCAGAGCCTTGCGTAACGATGGACGACCTTTCCTTTCCGGTCAAAGGGGTAAGTGGTGAAAGCCAAAAACCCCAGAACCAATGTAGCCACGACAATACAAGACCAAACAAAAATTGTACGAATCATACACAGTTGAATATCACTGCAAATTGCAAATTGTAAATTGCAAAATGCAAAGTAATAAGACCTGAAAGAGCCTTATCTAAAATTTGAAATTTGCCCTGCTAATTTTTCAATTTGCACTGGGGTTCTAACGGCTAAATCCTTTTCTCCAGTTCCGTGAGGATGCCTCTTACTTCCTCTTTAACCTTTTCATCAATGTCGTAAGGGGATTTCCCTTCCCGATCTGCCTGGAGGATCATAGGGTTAAAACTCATGTGGCCCAAGACCGGAAAATCAGAAAGGCTCTCCTCGATGATCTTTCTGTCCTGGTCAGAGGTGACCTTATTGCCGACGATCATCATATTCTTTATTTTGAGATCCTCGCCTAGTTTTTTGATCTGCTTGGCTGTGTTGATCGCCCTCTGGCCGGGCTCTACGACGATCATCAGGGCATCGACATACCCCGTGCTTCCCCTTCCCAGATGTTCCAGCCCCGCCTCCATATCAATAATGAGGGCTTCCTCTCGCTGAACCAAAAGATGCCGAACCAGGTTCTTTAGAAGGACATTTTCAGGGCAGAAACAGCCTCCACCTCCCTGAGGGATGCTGCCTAACAGGAGGAGTTTGACCCCTTCACAAGTCACCCCCATCTCATCAGGGATATCGTCTACTTTAGGGTTGAGTTTGAACATGGAGCCATAATTTCCCTTCTTGGCACCCGTCCTCTCCTCAATCATCGAGGTCATGGAAGCGATCGGGGAAAGCCTCTCCAAGGCCTCTCTAGACAGGCCGATAGCCGAAGCCAGGTTCGAATCCGGGTCCGCGTCAATCGCAAGCACCTTTCTCCCGTCGGCAGCCAAAATCCGGGCCATCACTCCTGCAAGTGTAGTCTTTCCAACCCCTCCTTTTCCCGATATGGCAATTTTCATGACTCCCTCTTCTCCCAATGATGGAAAAACATTTTATTTCTGAAGACTTTGTCGCCTCTTGACCGCTCGAATGCTTTTAATCAATCATATCCAAAAATTGTCTAAATGTCTATTAGGAGGCCCACAACAGTAAGGGAAATATCATTTGACAAAAGGAATTTCCATCATCGATAATTGGAATTCTTACAAATGGAAACACCAAAGATCAACAAAAAGGCATTGGCCATTCTCAGTGCCGCCCATTTGGTAACAGATATCAATCAAGGGGCCCTCCCGGCCCTTCTTCCATTTTTCAAAGAAGCTTTGAATCTTTCCTACACCATGGCAGGGGTCATCGTTCTGTCCTCAAATCTAACCTCTTCAATTATCCAACCTGCCTTTGGGCATATTTCCGATAGACGACCCATAGGATGGTTCCTCCCTTTGTCTCCTTTGATCGCGTGTCTGGGATTATCCATCACCGGGTTCGTCTCCAGTTACTCTTTCATACTCCTGTGCGTCATGTTTACCGGCTTCGGGGTTGCGAGTTTCCATCCGGAAGGATTCAAAACAGCCTACTACTTCACCGGCGATAAAAAGGCAACAGGTATGGCGATTTTTGCAGTAGGCGGAAACTTAGGGATTGCCTTAGGTCCCATTCTGGCCCTCTCACTCGTCTCTACTTTTGGTCTCAAGGGAATTCTCGGCCTGACCCTGCCCGGGATTTTAATCGCTATTGTCTTGCTCTTCAATATGCCAATGCTTTTCACTCCTGTTAAATCTGCTCACAAAGAAGCGAAGAAGGAGGCGAGAAAACCTCTTTCCAAAAACCAAAAGAGGTCGTTCCTTCTTCTCATCAGCATCGCCACTGTAAGAGCATGGGCCCATCTGGGACTGGTAGCCTACATTCCTTTCTACTACATCAATTATCTTAAAGGAAATCCCATCTATGCGGGGAAACTGGTTTCAACGTTTCTTATGGCAGGTGCTTTAGGGACTCTTATCGGTGCCCCATTAGCAGACCGGTGGGGTCACAAAAAATTCCTAATGACCACCCTGATATTGTCGTTCCCGCTCTTTCTTCTTTTCTATAATAGCAGTGGTCTGACAGCTTTCTTCATTTTGGGGACTACAGGAATGGTGCTTAATTCAACCTTCGCTCTCTCGACTGTAATGGCCCAGGCCATTCTCCCCCAACATCTGGGAATGGCCTCGGGGATGATGGTCGGTTTTACCATTAGCGCGGGAGGTATTGGAGTTACTCTACTCGGAATAATCGCAGATGCGTGGGGGGTACCGATGGCAATAAAATCAATTTTCGCGATGCCCTTAATTGCATTTGGCCTCGCTTTATTGTTAAAGTATCCTCTTAAGGAAACAAGTTAACGGGTGAACGATGAGAACGATGTTGGTTACCGGCGGTGCAGGTTTTATCGGTTCTCACCTTTGCGAACGCCTTTTAAAAGAAGGAATTCACGTCATCTGTTTTGACAACTTCGACGCTTTCTATGATCCCAATATAAAAATCAAAAACGTAGAGGACATAAGCAAGTTATTTGAAGGACAGTTCAAACTCATCACCGGGGATATTCGAAATAGAGAACACCTCCAAGATATCTTCAAAAAGAATCAAGTTGATGTCGTCATCCACCTTGCCGCCCGGGCGGGAGTGAGACCTTCCATCGTTGACCCCCTTCTCTACCAGGATGTGAATATCAGGGGGACCATTGTTCTCTTGGAAGTCTGCAGAGAGTTTGGAATCAAAGACTTTGTCTTTGCCTCCTCCTCTTCCGTCTATGGTGAAAATCAGAGGGTCCCCTTTTCAGAGAAGGACCTTGATATTCAGCCCATCTCCGCCTATGGAGCCACCAAAAGGGCCGGAGAACTTCTATGTTACTCCTATCACCACCTACATGACATGGCCATCGCTTGCCTCCGGATCTTCACAGCCTATGGCCCGAGACAGAGACCGGAGATGGCCATCCACAAATTTACGAAATTGATTGACCGGGGTGAAAACATTCCCGTGTATGGAGACGGCTCCACCCGAAGAGACTACACCTATATTGATGATCTGATTGATGGGATTCTTGGAGTCATCCTTTACCACAAGGGATATGAGATTTACAATCTTGGAGAATCCCAAACCACCTCATTGGGGGAATTGATTGGCTTAATTGAGGAAGTCCTTGCTAAGAAGGCCAAGATCGAGAGACTGGATCATCAACCGGGTGATGTCTCTCAAACTTATGCAGATATCGCCAAAGCGAGACAGTTGCTGGGATACAACCCCAAGGTCAACATAAAGGAAGGGATCAAACGATTTGTGGAATGGTATAAGGGGGGCCAATAAATTTTGGATTTTAGATTTGAGATTTCAGATTTAGGATTTTTCAATCTGCAATCAGCAATCTGCAATCTGCTATTTTTTCCTGCCCTTTTGGTTCCTCTCGTAAATGATTTTTAGACCTTCCAAGGTCAAGAATTCATTCACTTCCTCAATCGTCTCGGATTCTGCAGCGATGAGGCCCGCCAGTCCTCCTGTGGCAATCACCTTGGGGTTTGACTTCATCTCCTTTCTCATCCGCTTGACGATCTCATCGACCACCCCCACATATCCGTAAAAAATCCCGGATTGCATGCTCTGGATTGTGTTTTTTCCGATCACCCGTTTGGGTTTGACAATCTCAATCCGGGGAAGTTTAGAGGTTCGTTCAAACAATGCCTCTGAAGCGATCCCGATACCGGGGGCGATTGCACCTCCATAGTATTCTCCCTTCGCTGAAACATAATCAAAGGTGGTGGCTGTTCCAAAGTCCACCACGATCAGACATTTCTTATACCGCTCAAAGGCAGCTACGGCATTGACGATGCGATCTGCTCCGACCTCAGAAGCGCTTTCATAAAGGATCGGCATCCCCGTTTCGATATCGGGTCCAACGATCAGAGGTTCAACGTGAAAATATTTTTCCGCCATCTTCTGCAACATATCTAAAACAGGAGGGACAACAGAGGAGATAATCATCCCTTCAAAATCTTTGATTTCGATCTTGTCGAACATGAAGAGATCTCGAAAGAGGATCCCCCATTCATCCGCTGTCCTCTCCCGTTCGGTTCCAATCCTCCAATGATCGACCAAGACCT
>SMTZ1_10001099_pt1 | contig 26594 bp, 19 predicted proteins | sample DeeMarSWOR136_30_FD_25667 | JGI IMG/M metagenome (IMG submission 25667)
CTGTCTTGTGCAATTTAACGCAACAAGCGTTGGTTTTTACTGCAGGATGCAGATGCCTGAGCTGATATCGTAGAATGGTAACATGAACGATGATCCAATACAGTCTCTAAGACAGTTAGGTTGGAATACCTTTTTCCAGAAACACTTCGAGTTAATGAAGATACCTGGTTCGGTGCCCGCTAGAGTTATTTCTGAGTCTAAGGGTTCTTACCAAGTATATGGCCAATATGGCGAATTAACCGCAAAGATATCGGGCAAAATGCGACACCATTCTGGAGCAGAAAATCAGTATCCAGCTGTTGGTGATTGGGTAGTTATCAGACCGCGGATAAGGGAGCAGAAAGGTATAATTCATGCCGTACTGCCGAGGAAAAGCAAGTTTTCCAGAAAAGTTGCTGGAGAACGTATCGAAGAACAGGTCGTTTCTGCTAATGTAGATACTGTCTTCATTGTCAGTGGTCTGGATGGGGGTAGAAATTTCAATCTTCGTAGGATTGAACGTTATTTAACACTTGCCTGGTCCAGCGGAGCTACTCCTGTTATTGTTCTTAATAAAGTAGACTTGTGCCCGGACTTCGACGTTCGTATCCGTGATGTCGAGGCTATTGCCCCAGGCATATCTATTCACCCTGTCAGTGCTAAAGAACGAATCGGATTGGATGAGTTAAGGAATTACTTGGCTAGAGGGAATACAGTCGCTTTTCTTGGTTCCTCTGGAGTCGGTAAATCTGCCCTTATTAATGCATTACTCGGTGTCGATAAGCAGAAAACTGGTGAAGTGCGAGATGATGACCGTATGGGTAGACATACTACAACCAGACGTGAACTCATTCTTCTTCCTAGTGGTGGCATGGTAATTGATACACCTGGAATGAGGGAAATCCAAATGTGGGCTGGTGAAGAAGATCTGCAAGGCACATTTTCCGACATAGAGATGTTAGCTAAAAAATGCCGCTTTAGCGACTGTAGACACAACGCTGAATCAGGCTGTGCGGTAAAGTTAGCCATCGATCGTTGTGACTTAGATCCAGCGAGACTGGAGAGCTATCGGAAGCTACAAAATGAGCTAAGTTACCTTGCTTCAAAGGAAGAACATAGCACGCGTCTCCACGAAAAGATGAAGTGGAAAAAGATATCTCAATGGGCAAAAAAAATACGAAATAGGCCTTAATGGCTCAACAAAAGGGCAGAATCGTTCCTTTTTTCGTATTTGACATACGGAAATTGCATAGCATTTTTGGGCTATCAGGAACCATCTGGTCGCAGAGTGATCTGGACGACTACGGGGGCCCTGGAAAGGCCCCCGCAGTCAAATAGCTCCGTGTTATTTACTGCACTACCCTTGTTCGGAACTGTACTCAACGTACATGGCCCAACTTCTGCCAGGGAATTCAATGCCATCGCCCCAAGCGGTTTCAAATTGAGTTGGGGCAGAACCTGAGGCAAGATCGGCATATCCGGAACCCGTGGCTATCTCGGTGGTGCCACCTGTTGCCAAGTTAACCACGAAATACTTGCCTGTAGCATGGTAATTTCCATATAGGGTGCCATCTGAACCGAATGCAAGTTGGATAGGCCAATCCCCCAAGTCGCCCGCAGCAATTTCAGTATAGCCCGAACCATCAGTACCAACCTTGAAAAACACCTCTGTGAGACCGGCAGTAGCGGCACCGTAAATCGTCCCATCCGAGGCGACCGCAATATCGCCAAAGTCAAATGCTCTGGAGTCACTGCTTATATCCGCAAGTTTTGTCTCCAGAACCACATTTCCGGTTGCGTTGAAGCTAACCTCATATAGGTCATCTGTAAATTCGGCAACATAATAGTATTTGCCGTTATACCAGGTAGCCGAATGAGTTTCTTCTGCTAGCGTTCCTGCAACCACATCGTTTCCGGCGAAGTCATGGAACTGCAGTGTTTTTGTGGAGTATTCCTGGTAGTACAGTCGGTTGTTCGCACTGTCGAAAGCAGACGCATTGGCATCGTACAGTGCTAGCGGAATCGTATGTACAAATGTGGAGTTGCCTGAAATCGGATTGATAGCATGTATTTCATTGGTCAGATACTCGATGCCATAAACGACCGACTCGTTATAGTAGACCTCCGCCTGGGTTGCAATGTAGACCGGAAAAGTCAGGCCAGCTAGACTGATTGGGCCTGAATTGAATTCAGTTACACCAGGCGAAAACGGAATTGAGTAATCGAACTTGCCAATCTTTGGGTTGCCACCTTTATTTTGGGGAATATCGTCCGGAGAATCAGCCACATGGAAGTGGACATGTGTAATAACCCAATTTGGCTCGGTCACAACATACTTTACGTGGAGATTACCGCTATCTTCCCAGACCTGCACATCCCCGATATCAGTTGCGCCATCTTGTGAACCTCCACCAGCTATTAGGTCCATGGTGAAAAGTGAGTTTGCCGAAACCGCTCCCGCACCCAATGATAGTGCCAGTATCAGCACCAGTCCTATGGCTATTATTTTTTTCATCGTGTAATTACCTCTTTTATAATTATTTGCCCTATAGTCCCCTCGACTTAGGCATAACAGCTAGTCACCTATTATTTGTCTTTTCCTTAAAGCTATCACCCCCTTCAATGATTTACTGCGATATTGACAATCAGGTTTATTCGGTTATACTGAAAACGGAAGGCAGCAGAAACCTGGCCACGCAATCGTCAGTATACTGTAGTCTTCCACGGGGTAGCCTCTGAACAGGCTGCCCCCTTATATTTATCTCAATTTTCTATGTTTTCATTGCCACAACCAAATCCACCGCCGCTTTTACTTAATATATATGGTATTCACTCGGGATATTATTAACAATCACATAAAGGTACCGTTTCATACCCATATATAGCCCGAGCAGAAATAGTCATAGGAGAAAAGAAAGTTATAGGCTTAGATAGTATTCCTTGGAAGAAGCTCAATCGAAACTTATATGAAGCATTCAATATATTAGTTTTTTGCAAGGATTGCGCATTCTCATGAATTGTGCAGTACCAGTACTACTAGCTTGAATTATGTATCTTGTATACTTAAAATGTAAGAGCAAAGGAAAGCTCAAAAGTTCTGCGTATTGTACAGTACCGCCCACCATTGAGAGTACTATGAAGGAAACCTCACTCGGTTCCTGTGGTATGTAAACTGAGAACACTTGCCCGACGATACTCACTTCATGACAGAATGGCAGGGGAAAATGGGGATGGCGCTTGTTCTGCAGGATATTCTGATGAAGGAAAATTTGAGCATTGAGCCCCCAAATCCGTTCAAATAGTGCACTTTTATCAAGTCCCGTCGTCATTTCAAGCTAACGTTGTATAATTGTCTTTATCGTGATTTGAAATAACAATGCAAGCGATTATTGCCGAAATTGCACAATTCAGACCAGTGTTCAATAGGCAACAATGCAAGCAACTGCATAATCAGGTGATTTGACGGAAATTAGCTAAAATAAAATCAACCAGTGGCCGATTACACAACGAATACTTCCCGAGGAGTTTTGTGAATCTTCACCGCACCGGATTCAGTAACTATGTAATTATCGCAGCAAAAAGCATAAGCTTCCTTAGTCACAGTCATTGGATGTATCGCTATGTTCATATCCGCCTTAATAGTCATTGTTTCCTCAGGTCTTATACCGGGACGCTCTACCAAATCATATCCTTGTCCATGAGCATATATCCTTCCATCTTGAGGATACCCCATCTTCGCCAGCGCATTATTATGAATCTTTATGAGTTCCGATGGCTTCGCCCCGGGCTTCAGAAGTTCCGCAGTCTGGTCTTGTAGTTTTACCATGTCAGCCCATAATTTTAACAGTGGTTTAGGTGCCTCACCGAGGCACACGGTACGGCCAAGCTCAGTATAAAAACCGCCGGCGCCATTGACCTCTATCATAATGCAGACACTGTCACCATACTGAAGAGTTCGATTCTGAAAGAAGGACGGCCTCTGTCCGGCGGGTACTCCTGCTGGCTCTGAGCCAATCATGAGCAGCTGTTCCTCGCTTCCCCAGTTTGTGTTCAATCGATGTATCTCTGACCTCAGTTCATATTCCCTTACCCCGGGCCGAACCATCGCCAAAGTGGCCCCAAACACAATGTCGTTCGCCTCGGCTGTGTTTTTAATCAGCTGTATCTCTTCGCCGCTTTTAATCGCCTTTATTTCATCTACCAAATCAGTGGCGTCTTTAAACGTCACGCCAGATAGATTCTCTCTCAAATAGTCTGATAGGGTGGCGGGTATGAAGGCTCTGGCAACCAAGCCAAGCGTCTTTACCTTGAGCTTTTTAAGGGTGTCTACGGCAGCTCTGGCATCCATTGTATTTGTGTAGTTAAGGGTGAGCAGATAGGGAAGATTGATACATTCCTTGACGCCATGCAAGGCCCATGCCGGTGGGGTCATTGGCAGGGGAGTCCCTCCATGGGCAATCATTGTTATATCATCATGCAGGGGGAAGATTACCGTTATGGGATAGCTGTTCTCGGCCGGTATATCAGTGAAGTAGCGCACATACCCTCCGAGGTACTGATTATTATTCTGCATGATAAGGCAGTCTAGATTCTCCTTTTCCATAGCCTTTCTGACTGCCTTCCAGCGCCTCTCCAGTTCCTCTTTGGATATTGGTTTCCTTAGTCTCTCTTTCCTTAAATCTTCTGGCATAGTTCAACCTCCTTTCGTACAGAGCGTTATGAACGATAAATTATTTTCTCTCGATTGTCAATATGGTTTGAAAATATATCTGCTGGACCATTTAAGATTTAAATAAGATATATTAATATGAGATAATTTCTTTCACTCATTATGTATAGATATAATAAAATACTAGGAGAGATGACCATGAGTGAGGCAGTTCTTATTAGTGCGGTACGGACACCAGTGGGAAATTATGGCGGCTGTCTGAGAAACATCCCCGCGTATGATATATTGGCTTTGGTCCTCAACGAGCTGGTGAGGAGAGCGAAAATAGAGTCATCCTTAATTGATACGGTAATCATTGGGCAGAACTATCAGAGCGGTGAATATGTAAACATTGCCCGTATGTCCCTGCTTAAAGCTGGCTGGCCAGAGGATATCCCGGCTTTTACACTGGACCGGAGATGCTGCAGCGGCCTCGATGCCATCGGGCTCGCGGCCATGATGATTCAGACCGGAAATACAGCGCTTATAGCCGCTGGTGGTGTGGAGAGTATGAGTACCGCTGAGTTTTACATACCCGGTGAATCTATAAAGTGGGGTATAGGGGGAAGTGGCGACATGCCTAAAGGGCATGGCAGTCTCTCAATATTGGGGCTGCCATTGTACGACAGGATACAGCGTGCCAGGGTTATGTCTCAGCCTGAGCAAAGGTTCGGCGTTTTGCCGACCATGATGACATGGGCTGAAACCGCCGCCAGGGAACACGGCCTTACCCGCGAAGACGCTGACCAGTGGGCGCTGCGGAGCCATCAGAAGGCTGTGGCCGCTATCGAGTCGGGCAAATTTGTCGAGGAGATAGTGCCTGTCCCCGTTCCGGGGGCTAAAGGTGAGCCAAGGTTATTTGATAAAGATGAGCGTCCCCGTCCTGACACCAGCCTAGAAGCGCTCTCGAAATTGAAGCCTGTTCTGGGAGGTGTTTGCACCGCCGGCAATTCAGCCGGGGAAAACGATGGCGCGGCGGTGTGTCTGGTAGCATCAGAGGAAAAAGCCAGGGAACTTGGTGTAGTGCCAATGGCTTACCTTAAATCTTATGTTACCAGCGGCGTTGACCCTCGGTATACTTGGAAATCATTGCCGGTGGCCGTTACTAAAGCGCTTGAAAAGACCAGGCTCACCCTTGACCAGATAGATCTCATTGAATTGCATGAAGCATTCGCAACCCAGACGTTAGCCAATCTGAAAGAGCTGGGAATTACTAAAAAAGATTATGATAAGGTAAATGTCAATGGTTCCTGTATCGCTATTGGCCATCCTCTGGGTTGCACCGGGGCAAGAATTTTAACTACCCTGCTTTATGAGATGAAAAGGCGTAATGCTAGGTACGGCTTAGAGGCTATTTGTGGAGGTGGCGGTATGGGTGTCTGCGCCATTGTGGAAAGGAAACAGGCGTAGAATCATACAATAATTACCTGGAATCCGCAGGAGGAGGTAATGAAATTTAATAACATCATATATGAGTGTAAGAAAGAAAAGGGAATCGCTAGGGTTACCATTAACCGACCCGAGGTAAGGAATGCCCTGGATAGAGCCACACGGTCAGAGATTAAGTACATTATAGAAGAAATTGAAAAAGACAGGGATATTCGTGTCTTAATCATTACTGGAGCAGGAGACAGGGCGTTCATAAGTGGTGCCGATATCACCCAGTTCCGGGAGGCTACTCCAATAACCATAGAGGAATTCACTTCTACGCTGGGGCAGGAACTTTTTACTCGTATAGAGAACCTTGGTATTCCCGTCATCGCGATGATAAATGGGCTTTGCCTGGGTGGGGGTCTGGAACTGGCCATGTGCTGTGATATGAGAATCGCTTCTAAAAATGCTAAATTTGGTCAACCGGAAATCAATATAGGTTTCATTCCTGGAGGCGGCGGCACGCAGCGGTTACCTCGATTAATAGGCTGGGGCAGGGCCAAGGAACTGATTTACACCGGTAGAATAATCGATGCTGCCGAAGCCGAGAGAATCGGCTTGGTTGAGAAGGTAGTGCCGCAGGATAAGCTGGAGGAAGAGATAAGTCAACTGGCTGAGAGCATAGCCAGCAAGAGCCCTTTAATCAGCAAATTAGCCAAAAAGACAATAAATAGAGGCATGCATACCGACCTTGCGGCCGGGTTGAGCTATGAAAGAGCTATATTTGCACTCTGCTTTGCTACTGAAGACCATAAGGAGGGGATAAATGCCTTCCTGGAAAAGAGAAGCCCGCATTTTAAAGGAACATAATATTCAGGAGCAACCAGGATGGAAATCAAGAAGATAGCGGTTATAGGGGCGGGGACGATGGGGCATGGCATAGCCCAAGTTTGCGCCCAAGCTGGCTTTCAGGTTAGCCTGCAGGACCTAAAGGAAGAATTGGTTAAAGGTGGCCTGGAACGGATAAAGCGGTTCCTCCAGGGCAGCGTAGAACGGCAGAAGATACGCCAAGAGGAAGTTGAGGCGGTGCTTGCTAGGATAAGGGGAACCACCAGTCTTGATGAGGCGGCAGGTGATGCCGACCTGGTTATCGAGGCTGTTATTGAAGATATGGAACTGAAGAAGGCGCTTTTTCAGCAGTTAGCTGGCATTTGTCAGAAAGAGACCATCTTAACTTCAAATACGTCTACGCTTAGCATTACGGAGATAGCCTCGGCCACAGATAGGCCCGAGAAGGTCGCGGGCATGCATTTCTTCAATCCTGTCCAGCTTATGAAACCCGTAGAAATCATCAGGGGTAGACTGACCTCAGACGAAACGCTGGAGCATGTTAAAAGCCTGACTTCAAGGCTGGATAAAATCCCAATAGTAGTGAAGGATTCTCCCGGGTTTGCCAGTACCAGGCTCGGGGTGGCACTTTTCCTCGAGGCCAGCCGGATGCTGGAGGAGGACGTTGCTTCAGTGATGGATATTGATATGGGAGCAAAATTGTTCTACGGGCATAAAATGGGCCCCTTTGAGACCTGTGACCTTGTTGGTCTGGATGCTCGCTTGAATAATTTAGAATCTTTATATCAGACCACAGGCGACCCTAAATGGACCCCTCCGTTACTATTAAAGCAGCTTGTGGCCTCAGGGTATCTCGGTAAAAAACCGGGTAGCAAAGGAGGCTACTACACTTACTTCGGATTTGAGAATAACACCGTGAAAAAAGGGTGATGATAGACAGAACGTAAAATCTTCAGCAAGGCTACAAACACATTCTGAAACTTCGTTTTATTTATCCGGTTAATGTTTGTTTGAGCACTGACAGCATCCCGGTCGTGAGAGAGGAGGCAACAGATGTTCGTTCCGATGCTTGTTACCAATTTCACGCGAAGAGCCGCGACACAATATGCAAAAAAGATTGGCGTCGTTGATGGTGAAAAGCGGTTTACTTATGGTGAATATGTGGAAAGGACCAGAAGGCTTTCCAACAGCCTGCTCAATCTGGGAGTTGAGAAGGGAGATAGAGTTGCTTTCATAGATTATAATACCCACCGCCTGCTGGAGGCATTTTACGGGATTCCGCAGATAGGGGCTATCTTGCTCTTCATAAATATCAGATTTTCACCCCAAGAGATTGCCTTTATTCTGAATGACGCAGAAGCCAAATACGTTGTGGTAAACGAGAATCTGCTACACCTCTTAAATCCAATTAAAGACGAACTTAAAACGGTGGAACAATATATACTCCTGCCAGATAGTCCCGCCAAGACTGATTCTAAGATAGGGGGCTCAAACTATGAGGATTTATTAAAACAGTCTTCCCCTTTCCTGCCGGAGATACAGCTGGATGAAAATGACCCTGCTGAAATGTGTTATACGAGCGGAACAACGGGAGGACAGCCTAAAGGCATGCTCTTCACTCACCGGATGTTGTACTCTAACGCTATCAATGGGATGTTTGTAGAGCAAGTTAATGACCATTCTGTCTTTCTGCACGCCATTCCCCTGTTCCACGTAAATGGCTGGGGAACGCCTCACTTCCTTACCGCCGCCGGGGGAAAGCATGTTTTGCTGAGAGAGTTTCGGCCTGAGCTTGTCTGTCGGGCTATTGAAGAAGAACGGGTAACGAACATGTTCGTCGTACCTACAATGGCCATTAACCTGCTTAACTACCCGGACCTGGCCAAACATGACTTAAGCAGTTTGAAGCAACTGAGGATAGGTGGTGCCCCTATGTCGGCGACGCTGTTTCGGGCAGTCGAGGAAAAGATAGGCTGTGAGGTTTATTCTGGCTACGGGCTGACTGAAACTTTACCGCTTCTGGCTACTTCTCGCTGCAAAGACTACCTGAGTCACCTTAGTGGAGAAGAGAGGGTAGAGAAGCTGTGCCGCTCTGGCTTTGCCGACTTCATGGCCAATTTAAGAGTTGTTAATGAGAAAGGGGAGGATGTAAAACCGGATGGCAAGGAGATAGGAGAGGTGATCGCAAGAGGTAATAATATTATAGATGAGTACTGGAAACTCCCCGAAGAAACAAAAGCGACCATCATCAATGGCTGGTTCCACACTGGTGACCTGGCTAACATAGATGAGGACGGCTATATCCAGATAGTTGACCGCTTAAAAGATATAGTAATTAGCGGTGGAGAAAATATAAGCACGTTTGAGGTGGAGAACGCAATTTATACTCATCCCGCAGTCCTAGAATGTGCAGTAGTGGCGGCCCCGCACGAATTCTGGGGGGAAATCCCGGCGGCACTGGTCGTATTAAAAGAGGGACATAGCATCACTGAGGCAGAGCTTCTAGCTCACTGCAAAACACAATTAGCCGGATTCAAGGTTCCCAAATTATTGGAAATCGTGGATAGCTTACCCAAAGGCGGTACAGGCAAAATATTGAAGCGAGAGTTAAGGAAAAGATACCGGAGCATGGACAAGGAAAAAGATAGCACGGAGAGGTCTATCTGAATCTAGCAGTATGGAATGACCCTTTCTCAACGGGACAGCTCATGCATTTTTTAATAATTTCAGAATCATAAAGAATGGGAACTGATAATAACACGCTTAACTAACCCCCCGTTTATTGGCTCTAATAACAACTACTTATGCGCCAAGGGTACTATAAGTTGAACCAGCAGCGGAACAACACAGCATTAGCTACAAGAAAAACGATTATTACTTGAATTGCACAGAACAAGCGATTGTTGTAAACCTGGTTTCTCCATTATAGCCATACCGGACTTAGAATCCAGCAGCCGCAAGAATATCGGGGACTACTTCCTCTTTGCCGATAGCCATAACATGGACACCATCGCAGATGGCATCCTTTTTCAAGGTAGCCATCATACGCCCAGCAATTTCAATACCTTTAGCTAACATCTCCTCCTTAGCGACGCTACCCAATTCATCAATCAGTTCCTCAGGCACGAAGATGCCGGGAACATTTTCATTCATGTATTTTGCCATTCTGGCTGATGATAATAGAACGATGCCGGCCAGTATTTTTACCGGGAACTGCCGTGCATAAAGCATAAACTTGCTGAAGTTCTCCAGGTCATAGATGGCCTGGGTTTGAAAGAACTCAGCACCGGCTTCTACCTTTTTTTCAAACTTGATTAGCTGGGGCTCAATTGGTTGCGCTTCTGGAGTTACAATGGCACCAGCACAAAATTCCACAGATCCATCAAGGCTATTACCTCCCATATCCTGTCCCGATTCCAAAGAACGGACTGCCCTCAACAATTGAACCGAATCAAAATCAAAGACGCCTTTAGCTTCCTTATGGTCACCTACCGGAACCGCGTCACCGGTAAGGCAAAGGACATTGTTGATTCCCCGTGTATATGCCAACAGGAGTTCAGCCTGGAGAGCCAGGCGATTACGGTCTCGGCAGGTCATTTGCAAAACAGGCTCACCACCGGACTCTTTGATGGCGAGACAACCGCCAAGGGAAGGAAAACGCATAACCGAACTCTGGTGGTCAGTAACATTGATTGCGTCCACCTTGTCCTTCAGAAGCTCAATATGATGAAGCATTTTATCAATGTTGGTTCCCTTCGGTGGCGCTACCTCGCTGGTAACGACGAACTTGCCAGAGTTAAGAACATCCCGGAAGCGCGATGCCATATCCTGACCTCCTCGTTCACTCTATTTTTATCGTTCTTGGTCTCGGTACTACTTGATAGTTCTTGGGAGGATAGTACTTTCGCATTAAATCAAGTCGCCCCTGCGCTTTCAGACGCTCGTAGATGAGGGTCCAAGCGCAATCTTTTTCTTTGTCTACCTCACACTTACCGTTATTGGTGCCGCCACACGGACCGTTTACCAGCCCTTTGTGACAATTAGTAATTGGGCAGATACCAGCCGTCTCGCCAAGTATACACTGACCACACTGGGCGCAGACCTCACGGAAATATCCCGGTGCCTCTTCAACGGCTATGAACAGAGTGTCCAGCGCCGGGACAACCGGTTGGCTCAGATAGGAATTTATCCGGTGTACCCCCAGGGCACAGGTCATTGCCAAGATACAATTTGCATTCTCAATTGCTCGACTATTCTCTTTAAGTGATGCCTCGGTCATCTCATCACAGGCGGTCGGGATAACGGTCCAGCCACTAACCCTTTTATCTATCTCCAGAAGGCGGTCTTTCATCTCCAGAACTTGGTCAATACCACCGGTTTTTGTCATGGTGGTGCAAGTGCCACAACCGATAATAAACACGTGGTCAAGATTGACCAGCTGCTCCTCGATTTCTTCCAGCGATTTCTGTTTGGTTATTGATTTCATAATAGTCCTCCCATTGAGCCAGTAACGTTTAAGGGATTACTCTTCTAGGTCACATCTCAGACAGCGTTTAGCCTCTTGCCTGGCTCTTTTCGCCGAGAAAGCAAGTTCTACTTCAGCAAAGCTTGTCTTTCTTTTCAGAACAGGAAGTGTTGGCGCGGTTACCCTTGGCTGTTTTTCCCAGGTTTCTTCGATTTCCGGTCCGATTGTCTCACTGACGATTTTCGTTTTAAGGTCATAAATCTGAACCTTAGAGGTGTCTCCTTTCAGGTATTTGTCTATGGCGATAGCGCCCCTTCTCCCCGCGGCAATGGCATCTACTACCATGGCCGGTCCGGTAACAAAATCGCCACCGGCAAAGATGCCGCTGACATTTGTCGCCAGGGAATTGCTATCCACAACCAAGGTCTCCCAGCGGGTGCGTTCTAGGGCACTATCTGTGGGCAGAAAAGACAGGTCAGGGGCTTGGCCAACAGCCGCAATCACGGTATCTGCCGGGGCGAAGAACTCCGAGCCGGCGATTGGGATTGGTCGCCGGCGGCCACTCTCATCAGGTTCACCGAGGCTCATCTGGATGCATTGCAGTCCGGTTACCTCCCAGTTCTCACTTTCGATTCTGGTCGGGCTGACTAAAAAATTGACTTTTATACCTTCGGCGACGGCTTGGTCGTACTCCACATCTGTAACCGGCATTTCTTCACGTGACCGACGGTAAAAGATGTTCACCTCACCGGCACCAAGTCGAAGTGCCGAGCGAGCTGTATCCAGAGCTACGTTACCACCACCGATAACCGCTACCCTTTGGCCAACGTTTACCTGTCTGCCCAGCTTTATATCGCGCAGGAATCGCAGCCCGTAATAGAAACCGGCGATATCCTCGAGCTCGCCGGGGATGCCGACGCGCTGACTCCTCTGAGCACCAGAGGCAATGAAGACGGCATCATAACCGTCTTTTCTGAGGTCTTCTACCGTGAAATTGACGTTTATCGGGGTATTGTACCTTATCTCCACCCCCTTCTTGGCAATGAAATCGATTTCCTTCTGAATTACCTCGCGTGGCAATCTGAATTCAGGTATCGCCACCGACAACATGCCTCCGCCTATTGGGAGCGCTTCAAAGACCGTCGCCGGATAGCCCATTTGAGCTAAGAAGTAAGCGCAAGATAGACCGGTGGGGCCGGCCCCGACCACAGCCACTCGCTGGCTTTTTGTCTGCGGAAATGGCTCCGGGTCCTCAGTTACATGCTCGAAATACCAGTCAGCGGCAAAACGCTTGAGCTCTCTTATGGCTACCGGGTCGTCCAGTTCGCCACGACGGCACCTGGTCTCGCAGGGATGATGGCAGATGCGACCACAAATAGCAGGGAATGGATTTCGCTCCCTGATGGTGTCAATTGCCTCTCGATATTCACCTGCGGCGATATGGGCCACATATTTGGGAATATTGATGCCTACCGGACAAGTGTGCTGGCATGGTGATATCATCAGGGCATCGCAGACCGCGGCCGGGCATTTCTTTTCTTTTATATGGGCCTCATATTCTTCCCGGAAATAATTGATGGTGGTAAGTACAGGATTAGGCGAGGTTTGACCGAGGCCACATAATGAGCACTCTTTGACGGTGGCCGCAATGGTTAGTAAAGTGTCAATGTCCTCATCGCGACCTTTTCCTTCCGTGATTCTGGTCAGGATTTCCAGCATCTGCTTGGTTCCCAGACGACAAGGGGTGCATTTGCCACAGGATTCATCCTGGGTAAAGCTGAGGAAGAACCTTGCTATCTCAACCATACAGGTGGTTTCATCCATCACCACCATACCGCCCGAGCCCATTATCGAGCCCAGCCCGGTCAGGGACTCGTAATCAACAGGCAGGTCAATGAAACGGGCCGGAATGCAACCACCCGACGGACCGCCGGTTTGTACTGCCTTGAGACGCTTGTCCCGGGGGATACCACCACCAATCTCATAGATAATACGGGATAGCGGGGTGCCCATGGGCACCTCGACCAGACCGCTATTGGCAATCTTGCCGGTAAGGGCAAAGACTACGGTGCCTTTGCTTTTCTCAGTGCCAATGCTGGCGAACCAATCAGCACCACGCTGAATGACGACCGGTACGGAAGCAAGCGTCTTGACATTGTTGATAATGGTGGGTTTTCCCCCCAGACCTGACTGCGCGGGGAAAGGCGGGCGGGGGCGAGGCATGCCGCGGAGGCTCTCAATGGAAGCAATCAGTGCCGTCTCCTCTCCGCAGACGAAAGCACCAGCGCCTTCCTTGAGGTGTACGGTAAAATTGAAATCGGAATCTAATATATTACTGCCCAGAAATCCCCTTTCCTGGGCTTGATTGAGGGCGGTATGCAGTCGGGATACGGCGAGAGGATACTCAGCGCGCACATAGATGTAGCCTTCGCTGGCACCGACCGCATAAGCAGCAATGGTCAGGCCTTCGATAACAGCATGGGGGTCAGCTTCCAGTATAGAGCGGTCCATGAAAGCACCGGGGTCGCCTTCATCAGCGTTGCAGATAACGTACTTCTGTGAACCGGTGGCATTGCGGCAGAACTCCCATTTGCGTCCGGTGGGAAATCCAGCACCCCCGCGACCCCGAAGTCCGGACTTCTTAACCTCCTCAATCACCTGTTCCGGCGTCATGTGAGACAGGACTTTGCGTAAAGCCTGATAGCCGTCACTGGAAAGATAGTCGTCGATTTTCTCCGGATTAATATGTCCACAATGGCGCAGGATAACGCGCTCCTGTTTTTTGTAGAAGCTGATATCAGGGTAGTGCGGTATAACCTGACCGGTCACTGGATCAGTGTAGAGCAACCGGTCAACTATTTCGTTATTCTTTAAATGCCTCTCTGCAATCTCAGTTGCGTCATCTTCAGATACGTGGCAATAAAATATATTTTCTGGCTCTATTATGACAGTAGGCCCGCGCTGGCAGAAACCGTGGCAACCGGTGGGCTTTATTTCAACAGGCAAATTAAGCCGTTTTACTTCATGTTCCAAGCGTTTGAGGATTTGATCTGATCCAGGACAACCTGAGCCACAGCAGACTAAAACTTTTCGCTGTTCGCTGGTTGACACGGTCTTTTCTTGTTGCCGCACGTACTATCTCCTGTTATGACCAAGAGTTAACGTTACTTTCTTTGGGTTCATGTTGCCGTATATCTTATTGTTAACCACCATGTTTGGCGCCAGAGCACAGACGCCGATACAGGCGACGGTCTCCAAGGTATACTCCATGTCAGGTGTTGTCTCCCCTTCTTCAATGCCCAGTTGCTGCTTAACTAATTTCAATATCGTCTTGCCGCCACGCACATGGCAGGCAGTGCCGCGACATACCCTTACGATGTTTTTACCCCGGGGCTCGGTATAAAACTGAGTATAGAAGGTAATCACCCCCTGCACCTGACTGGGAAATAGCCCCAAACCTTTGGCAATGTGTGGTATCGCCTGCGGAGGAATGTAGCCCAATGTATTTTGAATTTCATGCAGCAACGGTATTAGCGGCCATCTCTGCTCTCGGTAATCGGCAACGATTTTGTCTATTCGCTTCAGGTTGGCTTTCGTGATTTTCTTCGAATCAGACATTCTTGCCAATCCTTTCCAGTCTTACCGCGCAGCTTTTGAATGAGGGAGTTTTAGCCTGGGAATCCAGGGTTACACCAAAAAGCTCGTTAAAAGGGCTCTCCGGAAATGACATCGGCAGAAAGAGTGTTTTTGATGGCAGTGTTTCCGTCATCCTCAGGGTAGCGGTTATCTGCCCGTGGGGTGAGACGATTTTTACTCTGTCGTCATTTTTGAAGCCGAGGGATTTAGCATCCTCCTCACCGATTTCTACCCAGGCACGTGGCGAGAATTTTCGCAACCGCGGTGCTCTCAAGCTTCTGGTACCACAACCAAAGTGATGCAGTATTGAGCCCACCATGAGAGCGAACGGGTACTCATCCCCGGGAGCATCTGGCGATGAAGCATAATCAACCCGCGCAAACCGTTCAAATCCGCTTGGGAAAAGTCCTTTATGCAAACGCTTCATGCCCAAACGGTCATTTTCGAAATCAGCGAAATCGAGCTCTTGCTTTTCAAAATCGGCATAAACCTGGTGCCGATAGAAGGGAACAAGTTCCTTAATCTCATCCATAACCTCCTGCGGAGAAGCATACGGCATCGGGTAACCCATACGGTCGGCCAATTGGAGGACTATCCTCCAGTCTGGCAGGCTATCGCCAATAGGCTCGATAGCCTTACCCAGTCGCTGAACTCTGCCCTCAAAATTGGTGAAGGTGCCCTCTTTTTCGGCAAAACTGGCGGCCGGCAGGACTACGTTAGCCAATTTCACCGTCTCCGTAGGGAACAGGTCAGATACGGCGAGAAATTCAAGAGAGGATAGCGCATCCCTGACCAGCGAAGAGCAAGGAAAGCTTGCAACCGGATTTTCCCCTACGATTAACATGCCCCTGATTTTTCCTTCCTTTGCCTGTTTCATCATTTCCAAAGCGTTCCGTCCAGCGCTGGTTGGCAAGGAAGCTCTCCACCTGGCCCCAAATTTCTGTTTAGCGTCAGTATCATCTAAACCTTGGTATCCGGGAAGGAAATCGGGTAAGCTACCCATATCACAAGCTCCCTGCGCATTGTTCTCCCGTTGCAGGGCAAATATGCCGCCTCCCCGACGACCGATGTTACCGGTCAGCATCGCGAGGTTGGCTAAAGCCATGATGCTGTTGATGGCGTTGACCTGCTGGGCGATCCCATTCCCGTACACAATGGAAGCGCTCTCCGCCGCAGCGAAAAGACGGGCAGCAAGCTGTGTATCTTCGGTGGAGACACCGGTTACTTTCGCTACGTATTTTGGGGTATATAACTGCAAACTTTTTTCCAATTCCTCGTAGTTGTCTGCCTTGCGAGTGACAAATTCCTCGTCGAATAGTCTTTCCTCCACTATCACCCTTGACATGCCGCCTAGCAATGCGGCATCGGTTCCTATGCTGGGCCTTAGCCATAGATGTGCGTGCTGAGCTAGTTTGGTTTCTCTCGGATCGACTAGTATTAATTTAGCTCCTTTATATTTAATGGCGCGCTTTATGGCGTAGCTTACCGCTGGTGCAGAGACAGCCGGGTTGGCGCCAACAACCATTATCACCTCTGACTTTTCAAGGTCATCCAGCTCACCGGTTGTCCCAGGAATCCCGATAGTCCATCCTAGTCCGATTCTGCTTGGTGAACTATATATCCGGCTGCCGTTATCGATGTTGTTAGTGCCCATTGCAGTCCTGGCAAATCTCTGCAGCAGGTAATTTTCCTCATTGGTGCATTTGGAAGAGCCAAGAATAGCCAAACTGTCGGGCCCGTGTTTCTCCTTTACTCGCTTGAATTCATCCGATATCAAGTTCAAAGCTTGCTCCCAGGACGCTATTTGAAAATCGCCATCCGTCCTGATTAAAGGACTGGTTAATCTATCCGGACTGTGCAAAAAGTCGTAGCCATAGCTCCCCTTTACACAAAGAGTACCGCGATTCACCGGGCTCTCGGTACTTGGACTTACCCGTACCAGACGATTATCTTTGACTTCTAGGCGAAGGCCGCATCCGCAGCCACAGAAGGGGCATACCGTCTCCACGGCAGCGGTGGTGGTACCATGATATGTTCTCTCCTTTTCTACCAGAGCACCAGTTGGACATAATGCTACACAGGTGCCACAAAAGGTGCATTCAGACTTCTCCAGTGGCATATCATCAAGAGTTGCCGGTTTGGAAGCAAAGCCTCGCCCAATATAATCGATAGCTCCTTCAACGACTAGTTCATGGTCAGCCCGAATACACTTGGCGCAGAGGATACATTTGGAGAGGTCTCTTTCAATGTATGGATTGACCTCCTCGATAGTATGAGATTGGGGGATTCTCTGGAAATCCAGCAGCCCTATACCCATCTCGGAGGCTAGCTTCCGCAATTGGCAACGATTGCCCTTATCACACACCAGACAGGAATCAGGATGGCTGGCCAGCAGTAGCTGGACAATTACCTTCCGCCGCTCCACTACCCGCTCAGACCGTGTATTAATCACCATCCCGCTTCTTATGGGCGTAACGCAGGCAGCAAGCAGTACTCCGGCAGTTGCGTCTTCAACCAAGCAGACCCGGCAGGCACCGGTAGGTATAAGGCAGGGGTCATAGCAAAGTGTCGGGATGTCAACACCTGATTCTCGAGCCAGGTCCAAGATGGTCATCCCAGAATAACCGCTTACCTCAATCCCATCCAGAGTAATGGTAATTGTTTCCATTTGCCTTCGTTGTTACCAGTTAGCAGTTACGTAGGCAAAAGCCCGGGGGAAATATCTGCCGGCGCTAACCGTTCTTATCCCGGTCAGAAGGTCGGAACTGGCTGCCTTCTTGGCGACAAATCCATATGCCCCCGACTGCTTGGCAACAAACATGTTTTCTTTATCATCATACTGTGTTAGAACCAACACCTTGGTTTCGGGATAATCTTCATTTATTCTTTTTGTGGCGTCCAGTCCGCTCATTACCGGCATGACGATATCCATTAAAACTACATCCGGCGAAAGTTGGAGTACTTTATCAATCGCTTCTTTCCCATTCTCAGCTTCACCTATGACTTCCATATCTTTTTGCAGGGCCAGTAAAGCGCCGATCCCCTCCCGTACGACCGCATGGTCGTCCACCACCAGCACCTTGATCATGTGGACTGCCTTGGCCAATAATTTTTCAATCCTCGGTACAAGCGAAGCTGACTTGACCGGTTTGCTCACATAATCTTCAGCCCGTAGCTCTAAGCCTTCATCCATTAGCCATCCCTTGATCAACCGTTTTTCCAAAGGAGCATCGACGACCAAGAGCGGCATGTCACTGAACTGCGGGGTATCTTTCAACCAAACGTGAAGCTGAAATGCGGCACCTCGGGGCCTGATTGTTCCCACAACGATCATATCAAGCTTTTGGCGGTTAACCATATCCTCAGCCTCTTTTTTGCTTTCAGCTATCATCACCTGATAGCCTTTGGTCTCCAAAGATTTCTTTAAGGCTTGTGTAAAATCAACTTCATCATCGACAATTAAAATTCGAGCTTTCGTCCCCATCTCAAGCCTCCTGCTGACTATATTTTCAGCCGTTCGGATTTTTTGAGCCTCTACGATAAGAATAGACCGAGTCAAGAAAGGCAGGAAAGGGGTTTATCCCTTGAAATGACTAGGTATTGACTCTTGAATTTCTACGGATTTTCCCCTGTGCACACCTACCGAAATTCACGCCGTTGGACAGCTGTGCAATAAGGCGTTCAAATGTATTGTGAGCCTTAGTTCGGCAACGGAATGATTTTGCCAGAGATCGATATAGCAGTTGAGGAGCGAGTCTGAGTTTTTATATACTAATTATGCCTTTACGCAGGGCATATTTGATTAATTCAGTACGATTATGGATACCGAGCTTAGCCATAAGGCTTGTCTTATGGCCTTCCACAGTTTTGGGACTGATCACCAGTACGTCTGCGATTTCTTGAGTGGTATGTCCCTCGGCTGCCAGCCGAAGGACGTCTCGTTCCCGTTCGGTTAATTGACTGTATGGATCACGGCTACCTTTTCCTTGATAATCTTCGATTAAGATTTTAGCGACCGACGGAGAGAGGTAGGAATTTCCCTGAAAGACGGACCTGATCCCGGCGGCAAGCTCAGAAGATGCTGCTATTTTACTTATAAAACCTGAGGCTCCAGCCTCTATGATAGGAAATACGAACTCTTTATCATCATGTTGCGTCAGGGCGATCACCTTTATCTCGGGGAATTTTGTACATATCTGTCGGGTAGCTTCTAGTCCACCCATATCAGGCATAGCTATATCCATAAGCACAACATCAGGCTCCAGGCTCTTAACCATCTTCAGTGCTTCACCGCCGTTACTAGCTTCACCAATCACTTCGATGTCTTTAACGAGTGCTAGCAAGGCACAAATGCCGTCTCGAACAATGGTATGGTCATCCACTACCATAACTTTTATTGGCTTCATTTTGGTCATCCAAGCTTATCGGTACTCTACCTTTAACAACGGTTCCTTGTCCCGGTTTAGATTCAATCCCGCAGGAGCCACCGAGAAGGCCGATTCTCTCTTTCATACTGAACACCCCACGACCGCGTCCGCTTTCCTCAATATTAGTGATTTTGGAAACGTCAAACCCGACACCATCATCTTTGATCTCTATAAGTAACTCATTATTATTACGCGTAAGGATGATACGGGCACTTTTGGCTTTTGAGTGTTGTGCGACGTTACCTATGGCACCCTGTGCCCAGCGGAAAATTCCAGCTTCGACCTCTGAGGGCAAACGCATATCCACGCCCTTGGACTCAACCAACACGTTTATCCCCAGCGGACGAAGACTACTCTCGGCATACTGCCGAATGGCAGGCACCAACCCTAACGTATCCAGAAGGGCAGGGCGCAAGTCTGCTATTAACCGGCTTATCTCGCCATGTACCTGAATAGCCATGGACTGCACCTTTTTTAACCCAGCGACGAACCTCGTGTCTTTATTACCGGTCATCTCAAATGAATCTATTAATGCTTGCAATTGGAGTTCCATACCGGAAAGTGCTTGGCTAGTTTCATCATGCAACTCACGAGCCATTCTCTTGCGCTCTTCTTCTTGTACCATTAGTGTCTGCCGCGCCAATTTTTGGTATCTTTCTCTGGCATTCCTTAACCGTTCATATAATCTTGCTTCTTCGATAGCAACACCAAGCTGGTCTCCAATCGAGTTTAATAGGTGCATGTCGTTCTCGGTAAATTGGCGCGGCATTCTACTGGCAACATTTAAGACACCCAGAACCTTGTCTTTAGCTCTGAGGGGAACGCTGATAAATGCTTTCAGAGCCTCTGTACTTATCAGGTCTGGGTGGGCAGCGCGAGGGTCGGCCGAAATATCTTCCAGTAAGAGTGCTTTGCCACTTTGGGCTGCCCTGCCGGCGATTCCCTCACCTAGTTGCATGCGCATCCCTTCAACATACTTGGCGCTTAAGCCTTGATGAACACGATATGATAGCGTCTGTGTACGCTCATCAACAAGGAGTATTCCCCCAATATTGCCGTTCATGATTTCTAACGCACTGTTAAGTGCAACCCTAAGGATAGCGTCCAAGTCCCATAGCCCACTGAGCGCGGCCGAGACCCGGCTCAAAGCCAGAAGCTCGTGGTGTTGCCTTAGCATCTGACTCTCTAATTCTTTGGCTGCAGTAACATCTCGTCTGAGTTCAACTACAGATTTGATATTGCCAGAGTTGTCCCGAAGCGGATAGGCCGTGATCTTTTGATATGTGTCAGCGCCCGGGATGAACTCAGGATGGACAATGGTTATTGGTTTACCGCTTTCAAGGACTTTTATAAGTGGACATTCCCAAAGGGGAGCGGTACAGGGTTTGTCTCTGCCATAAAGAATCTTATAGCAAAGCTCACCAATAAGAGACTCGGTTACTTTAAGAAATTTGTCTCGTGCTGCTGCATTGGCAAATATTATTCGGTATTTTCCATCGATAACGAAGAGTTCATCTTCTACACGATCAACTATGGCCTGAAAGGCTAAATCTCGGTCTTGACTGTAATTAACTTGCTGCCCTTCTGCCTTCTTCCTAACCATCTCTCCCTCACCCCATAGAAATAAAATATATTAATAACTTACTCATGTCAAACGGCAACGGGCTCTGTTTAAATGCGGTTATGATTGTGAGAGAACTTCTTGTTTTGTCTATTCACTTGGTAACTAATATAGACCACATTGGTGGCTGCTAATTTAGATAGTGATTTAGTTTGAAAAAGACTCATTTAACAAAGCATCAGATTGTGTGATTTGGCAATTTAGGCTCTCGTCGAATCAAATGTAACCGGGTTTCCTCAATTATTATTATGTGTGGATATTTAAAATGATTTTGTTATCCACCACTGATGTAAGGAAGAAATGATATGGTGTCATCAGCGCTTAAAAGCCTGTCGAGAGACGCTTTTCCCTGGTTAACGGTAACAAAGAGCATCTCTTCATCCAAATTCAGGTCCGGATACAGGTTCTTGACGGATTCAAGGATATCTTTGACCGTCATATCTCCCGTTATAGGTATATTAATAGAATCTTTCTTCGTTACAACGCGTTGCATGCCGAGGAATCTAACCAAGACCATCATCTCCTGAGCCATGATACTTCGGCCCCTTATTCCTGTATCTTCCCATCACGGATCACATATCGAAACTCTGTAATAACTGTCGTGCCTGTTCGTCCATCAGTCCAAATTTTTCTACTGTATCACGCTTTGGTATTCCATCGGATGAGAAACCTTTCTCTTCGTATACTATGTCGCAGAGTTGCTGATAGGCTTCCGTCCTCTTCTTAACGAGCAGTTCATGTTTTTTCTCCGGGATGGCTGGAACTTCACTATCACTGAGTTGCTCCCGTAACCAACCGTCATAATATTCGGCTCGGGATTCATACTCGTTGAAATAAACCGGCCCCATTGCTCTTAAAGGTATCTGGTCACTAATCCGGGTACCCTTGCCATGACGCAAGTTAGTTAACTTTTGAAGTATGTAAAGTCTCTCCGAATCATTCAAAATATCCTTCAGTGTTTTTTTACTTCCTGTTGTTGCATTGAAGTAGTCAACATAATAGGCAAGTGTCGGGAGATTTTTTGCAGGCTCATCGGTACTGGCTGCCTCCGGATTTCGTACATCGATCCACGGCAGCTTGCACAGTCCGGTGGCATTGAACCATGTGCGGATTAGAGGAAACCATTTAAGCGCTTTTGCCTTGTCTTCAAAAGCGGGCAGCTCTTTGTGGATCTGGTCAATGAAGATCAGCCATGACTCGTCATGTTGTGGTCCTTTGAGAGCAAACCCGTAACCGCCCTGCTGGGCAAGTGACTCTTTGGTAACGTACATGGAGAACTCGAGGCCCTTGACCTCCATTGCGAATTTATTCAACTCAGCTAAGGCAGCGTCTTCGGAGATACCGTTTCGAGCAGCGTAATTCTTGGCAACCCATTTCTTGCCCCTAGCAACACCTTGCCCGGTAACTTTGCCGAAGCCTTTAGCATTGGCAATTTCATGCAATAACCTGTCAACAGCATCCATATTGCCGAAGGTCAGTTTATAACCTATATCTTCAGCAGTTAGAAATCCGCGCTCAAAGCACTCCATAAAGAATGCAATTGTCGTGCCTGTAGAGATGGTATCGAGACCGTATTCATCGCAGTACCAGTTGTATTCCAGGACAAAATGGGGGTCGAAAATACCCATGCAAGAGACTGCACCCACAGTTTCATACTCGGGACCATCAATGTTAACTTTTTGCCCTTTATATGGACCTCTTGTCAGTTCCACAGCTTCAGAACTCTTAGAACATGCCAGATTACACCCGTAGTAACAACCGTCTGGCAGATTCTTTGTGAAGTACCTGTCAAGGAAGACACCTGCAAAGAGCTTGGGCGATTCAGAGCTCTGGCCGTACTGATAATTTTTGATAGGGAAAAGGTGGAATTTGTTCATGTATTCCGACAGAATGGTAGTACCCCAAGCGGAGAGATGAAGCTGTTTGGGATCAGCCTGGGAAATGACCTCCCTCAACCTGGAACCTGCCCGGCGCACGCCTTCTTTATCTACAGCATTGTTGCCATTTGCCTTTGACAGACTGGAACGCACGACAATACCCCGCAGTCCCTTGGCCCTCATAACGGTTCCCGTACCACCTCTGCCCGCCTGTTTGGCGCGAATGCGATTTCGCTTTTTGTCAAAAAACAGGCTATTTATGATGCCGAACCTGGCGTTGCAGGCACCCTTGCCTGCCGTTACCGCAGCAAGTGAGTCACTGTACTCACCGTTGTTTATATCTTCCAGTAATCTTTTGCCAAAGGAAAGAGAACCCTCATCAGTTTCCTTGTCGTATGCGGGCGCAGCCATGATACTGATAGTTCGTGAATCGCCATCAATCACAATGACCGAGTCTGCTCTGACTATCCCGGAAACTGCAAGAGCATCAAAACCGGCAAGTTTCAATAGTGGACCGAAGTGACCACCAACATTTGAATCAACGAATGTATCTGTAAGCGGCGAAATAGTGCCAATTATGAACTTACCTGTTCCTGGAAAACCTGGTTCATTACCGAGTGGGCCACTGGCCATTACAAGTATATTCTCGGGGCTGTCATATTGGGTTTCTGCTCTGGTACCATCCCATATCAGTTTCAGGGCATAGCCCCGGCCACCGATGTATTTGTTTTTAAAATCGGACGATAGGTCTCTTATCGTGATGTGTAATTTGCTAAGATCAATCTCGAGTAATCGATCCGCGTATCCACCTGTTACCTGGGCAGGATCGTAGCTAATTTGTTTTAATAGCTCCATATTTACTCCTGTCTTGAATTTGTTCAACTTATTGTAGGAGATGACTTTTTACTATAATTCATTAAATGCCTGATTTCAAATACTGGATATTGACCCTAGCCTTCCACAATCATGAATATGATTACCTTGACTCTCTCCAGTTGCCTGCTACAAGTTGACGCCTATTACCACCACTATTTTGTGGCTGATTATCGTGACAGCATCAATTATTATCTGATTGAGTTGACAGCAGGCTTGAACACGCTGTTACCTGGTTACTGTGTTTCGGATGCTAACGACAGCACGACCAGCGTCACCAGCTGTTGAGTTCCTGAAAGAATTTCAAAAAGTCCTTTCTCGATCCCTCCACGAGATCCCCCGCTTCGCCGACGATTACCTCGTATTCGTCATTTGCGAGGGCTTTCATTGTGGCTGCAGCGATTTCACATGGCCACTTCACTATGCCAGGCCAGAAATTAACCTGACATCGGCCAGAAGAGTTTGGTATGGTGTCACATTCCGCTAAATTGTGCAATGAGTAAATAAGACGAGCAAGAGCGTGATTTAGAGAAGGGAATAGTGATTATGTGCTAGTTGTGAAGTTGAATAAAAGCGTGTCTCAAGCTTGTAACCATCTCCACCACAGCACGAGTTTCAGCTGCAATTTTGAGCACAGGCTAAAAAGAGGCACGCCACTTTTTATTTCAGGTTAAACCGTTTCTTTAGACCCTTGTATTCGTCCCAGATTTCCTGAGGCAGCCGAGCTCCAAACTGGGTGAAGAACTTCTCCACGCCATCCAGGTCTTCATTCCATTCGTCCGGAGAGATTTCCGAGAGGCTTTCCAGAGTTGAAACGGGCATCTCCAGACCATCCCTGTCAATGGATTCGGGAGTCGGCACGTAGCCAATCGGTGTCTCTCTGGCGTCTGCCTCGCCGCGACAGCGTCTGATTATCCAGTCCAGAACCCGCAGGTTCTCCCCGAATCCGGGCCAGATGAACTTGCCCCGTTCGTCGGTGCGGAACCAGTTGACATGGAACAATTTCGGCGGGTTCGTCATCTTTTTGCCCATCTCCAGCAAGTGGCCGAAGTAGTCGCCCATGTTATAGCCACAGAACGGCAGCATCGCCATCGGGTCGCGCCTTACCTCGCCCAGCTTCCCGTACTGGGCCGCGGTACGCTCGGACGCCATGGTCGAGCCCACAAAAACGCCGTGCTGCCAGTTGAACGATTGATAGACCAGCGGCGCCAGATGCGCCCGGCGCCCGCCAACAATGATGGCTGAAATCGGCACTCCCTCCGGGTCTTCCCAGTTCGGCGCGATGCTCGGGCACTGGGCAGCCGGTGATGTGAAGCGGCTGTTCGGGTTGGCTCCCGGAATCACTTTGCCATCCCCATCGGTCATACCCGGACGCCAGTAATTCCCCTTCCAGTCCCAGCCTTCGGGCGGGGGGTCGCCATCGCCACCTTCCCACCAAACAGTCAGGTCCGGCTTGAGGAGAACATTGGTGTAAATCGTGTTCTTCTGCACGGTGGCCATGGCGTTATAGTTGGTCTTCCAGTTGGTGCCGGGAGCGACGCCGAAGAAGCCGGACTCGGGGTTGATGGCCCACAAGCGTCCGTCCTCCTTGATACGCATCCAAGCGATATCATCGCCAACGGTGACCACCCGGTAACCCTTGGCTTTCAGTGCCTCCGGCGGCACCAGCATGGCCAGGTTGGTCTTGCCGCAGGCGCTGGGGAAGGCCCCGGCGACATAGGTCATCCTGCCCTCAGGGTCCTCTATGCCCACGATGAGCATATGCTCGGCCAGCCAGCCCTCCTGCCAACCCAGATAGCTGGCGATGCGCAGGGCCAGACACTTTTTGCCCAGCAGAACGTTGCCGCCATAGCCGCTGCCCACGCTCCATATGGCATTGTCTTCGGGAAAGTGCAGGATTAATCGTTTGTTAATATCCCTTTCCGCCTTGCCGTGCAGGCACTTGGTGAACTCACCATCGTCACCGAGCGCATCGAGGACCGCCTTTCCCATGCGGGTCATAATACGCATGTTGAGCACGACATAGATGCTGTCGGTGAGCTCAACACCGATTTTGCTGAAAGGAGAGCCAACGGGGCCCATGGAAAACGGGATAACATACATGGTGCGCCCCCTCATCGAGCCGCGGAAAATGTCTCCCGCCCTCGAATAGGCCTCGTCCGGGCTCATCCAGTTGTTGCTCGGGCCGGCGTCTTCCTTAAGGCTGGTGCAAATATAGGTCAGGTTCTCGGTACGGGCAACATCATTGACCGCGGTGCGGTGATACACACAGCCGGGGAGTTTCTCCTGATTGAGCTGTATCAGTTCTCCGGTGGAAAACGCCTCCTGCTCAAGGCGCTCCCGCTCCTCGTCCGAGCCATTGCACCAGACAAGCTGGTCAGGCTGGCAGAGCACAACGCATTCATCAATCCACTTTAAAAGCTCTTTATGATTCGTTGGCGGCAACTCTTTCCCCGATATCCCTTTCTTTCTTGATTCTGGATACTATTGCACTTCCAGAGTACGGGCTTCAGCCCCATTTGGGAAATACTTCCGAATCAGGAGCGTATGAACTACAAATCGGGTACATTATACCACACGTGGTGTCGGTATGACCAGCATTAACGGCAATATCTTTAGCTAGCTGCCTATCTATCTGTTCACCTGCCCAGCCAAAACAAGCAAAATCCTTTCCGGGCTTGGCAGAATCAGGTTAAGAGTTTAAGACAGCATATATTTTTGTCTTCTCTCTTAAGACTTCATATAAGGGCTGGTTCTGTTTTTCTAAGACCTGGTTTACTTCTCTTAA
>SMTZ1_10001100_pt1 | contig 26579 bp, 20 predicted proteins | sample DeeMarSWOR136_30_FD_25667 | JGI IMG/M metagenome (IMG submission 25667)
TTTAGATGAGTACCGTAAATATATCGAAAAGGATGCAGCTTTAACTCGGAGATTTCAGACCGTTTTAGTTGAAGAACCTACCGTTGAGGATTCAATTGCTATTCTGAGAGGTCTAAAAGAAAAGTATGAAATCCATCATGGAGTAAGAATAACTGATTCTGCTATTATTGCAGCTGTCACATTATCTCATAGATATATAGCAGATAGGTTTTTACCTGATAAGGCAATAGACTTAATGGATGAAGCAGCTTCAAGATTAAGGATAGAAATCGATAGTATGCCCACTGAAATTGATGAGATTGAAAGGAAAAAGATTCAACTTGAGATCCAAAAAGAAGCTCTTAAAAAAGAAAACGATAAATCTTGTAATGAAAAAATCAATAAAATTGATGAAGAACTAACTAATCTTAAAGAGGAGAGCGATAAATTAAAGATTCAATGGAATAACGAGAAAAATTTAATTCAAAAAATCAATGAGATCAAAAAGAACATGGAAGGAACGAGATTTGAGGCTGAAAAAGCAGAAAAGCAGGGAGATTTAGGAAAAGCTGCAGAATTGACTTATGGAGTCCTCAATCAATTAAAAAAGGATTTAGAAAAGTACAATTCTGAGTTAAATGATATCCAGAAAAATAAGACTATGCTTAAGCAAGAAGTTGATGAAGAAGATATTGCAAAAATAGTTTCTCAATGGACAGGGATACCTGTATCTAGGATGCTGGAAGGAGAACGCCAGAAGCTATTAAAAATGGAAGATCGTTTAAGAGAACGAGTAATTGGTCAAAATGATGCTCTCCACATAATCTCTAACGCAATAAGAAGAGGAAGGGCAGGTATTCAGGATCCGAATCGCCCGATTGGTTCATTTATATTTATGGGACCAACAGGAGTAGGGAAAACTGAAACTGCGAAAGCTCTAGCAGAATTCCTTTTTGATGATGAAAATGCTATGGTCAGAATAGATATGTCCGAATTCATGGAAAAACATAGCGTAGCTAGATTAATAGGTGCTCCTCCTGGATATGTTGGCTATGACGAAGGAGGATTTCTAACTGAAGCTGTACGAAGAAGACCCTATTCTGTAATATTATTCGATGAAATTGAGAAAGCTCATCCTGAAGTTTTTAATATCTTATTACAAATTATGGATGATGGGCGTTTAACAGATGGACACGGAAGAACAGTTGATTTTAAAAATTCTATTATAATAATGACAAGCAATGTGGGAAGTCAATATATTTTAGAAACTCGTGAAAAAGATCCAGAAAAGAATAAAGAAAAGATATTAAATACTCTTAAAAATTATTTCAGGCCTGAATTTCTTAACCGTGTCGATGAAGTAGTCATATTTAATTTTCTAGATGAGGAGCAAATTAAGTTTATAGTTGATATACAAATACGAAATCTAAATAAAATTCTTGCAGAACATAAGATCAAAATTGAATTAACCGAAGAAGCAAAAGAAAAACTTGCAAAGGAGGGCTTCGATCCAAATTACGGGGCTAGGCCTTTAAAGAGAGCCATTCAGAATTATATTCAGAATCCTTTATCACTTAAGATTTTAGAAGGAGAATTTATTGATGATGATTTAATTAAAGTTGACATGGATAAACAAGGAGTATTGGTGTTTAAAAAAGCTGGAACAATTAGGAGGGATTAAAAATAAAATTTTTTTTAAATTTTGCAATTGATTTTTATGAAAGGTTGATAATATGAAAGTTAAAACTGATATAAAAAATGTATCAAATGTATGCCCTGAATGTGGGGGTAATATTATTTCTTTAATCCAGACAGGAGATGTTGTTTGTAATCAATGTGGTCTTGTCTTAAAAGAAAAAAGTGTAGATTATTCACATAGTGGAAGGCGAGCCTATAGTAAAGACGAAAAAAGTAAGAGAGAGAGAATGGGCGCTCCAATATCAATATTATTACCTGATATTGGCTTAACTACTACAATTGACCGAAAAAGTATTAGTAATCCTGATCTGAAAAGGGCAGCTAAATGGAATACAAGAATGACATGGGAAAAAAGAAATATTTTAATCGCAACTACAGAATTAAAGAGAATTGGGAGTAAATTAAACTTACCTAACTATGCAAAAGAAGAAGCTATGCGCCTCTATAAAGAAGCTTTTAAAAAGAAGTTACTTCGTGGAAGGTCAATTAATTCTATGATTGCTGCTTGCCTTTATTATTCGATAAGAAAATTTAAACTAGCTCGATCATTACAAGAAATTTTAAATGAATCTTCCGAAAATCCTAAAGATGTAAGAAGATGTTATCGGGTTCTTTTGAAAGAACTAAATTTAAAAGCACCTAATACGGAACCTATTTCGTTAATCCCCAGATTTGTTGCCGAATTAAATATAGATAATGAAATGGAGCAATTAACTAAAAAGATAGTTAAAACTTTTAGTTCAAACTTCCCAATTAGTGGTAAAGATCCAAAAGGAATAGTTGGAGGGGCTCTATATATAGCTTGTAAACTTAAGGGAGTAGAAATAACTCAACAAACGATTGCCGATATTGTGGGAATAACCGAGGTAACTCTCCGTTCAAGATATAAAGAATTAAAAACAAAATTAAAAATAAAAATTTAATTCTTGCTCAAACTTACTGTTATTGGTCATATTTCTTTAAATTTCACTAAAATTTCTATTAAAAGATAAATTATTATAAGATTTACTCCTCCCAAGAGAACAAGGAGGATATTAAAACTGTTTCTGTCTTAATGCGTTAGCAAAAATTAGAAATTAGAATTTATTAAAAAAAAGAAATTAAGAAAGAAATTTAAGTTAGTTTTTGCTGTATTTTTTAAAAAGAAACATTCCGATAATGATTATTATAACGCTCATTATTGCAAGTATACCTAAATTAATTAGAATTTCTGAATTTATTGTTGAGCCCTCATTCAGTATCGATGATAATGAGCTAGTTACATAATAACTTGGAAGAAAAGCTGCAATAATTTCAGTGGTAGGAGTAAGAGGGATAAATGTACCAAAAAACATCTGAGGAAGAATAAAAATAAATGAGATTCCAGTAGCGGCTCCAGATGATTTCGATATTGATGCTGTAATAAGTCCTAATCCTACAGAACATAAGGAAAGTAATATCATAAACACGAATGCCATAAGAACACCAATAATCCCTCCAAGTGGTCTATAACCCATAAATAGAGACATTATAAAAACCACTGCTACCTGTATAATTGCTATTATCATATTTGAAATTAAATGACTCCCCATAAACTGACCAGATGTAGTTGGGGTAACATTTATTCTTTTTAGTAATCCTTGTTCTCGATCATCTGTAAAGGATTGAGCTACAAGCATAATTATGAAAATACAAGCATAAGCAAATAGTCCAGGAGCCATAAAATCAAACATAGTAGGAGATGAAGTGTCACTCGTACCAATTGCTCCAAATGCTAACCCAAATGTCAAAGTTAGGGCTACAGGAAAAAGGATCATAAGAAACAAATAAGCAGGTTCTCTAATCACTTTTTTTAATAACATTTTTGTAAGTGCAAAAACTCTTTGCATCATCTTTTTATATCCCCTCCAAAATTCTCCTTCCAGTTATTTTCATAAATACTCCCTCTAAATTTTTGGATTCATACTTTTCTAATAATTCCTTAGGAGTTCCTAAAGCAATTAATTCACCATAATCGATAATGCCCACCCTGTCACAAAGAGCTTCCGCTTCTTCAATATAATGAGTTGTTAAGATCGTAGTTTTATCTTGTTCCTTAAGAGAACCTATAAATTCCCAGGTTTTGCGACGTGCTCTAGGATCCATTCCAACAGTTGGTTCATCAAGAAAAATAATTTTCGGATCATTTATTAAAGCAATAATTAGATTTAGTTGGCGTAGCATTCCCCCGCTATAACCTTTTGCTTTTCTTTTACTTGCTTCTTCTAAACCGGTTAATTGTAAAAGTTTTTCTGTTCGTTCTTTTATTAACTTCTTATCCATTTCATATAGATTTCCGAAAAGTTCAATATTTTCCTTACCAGTAAGAAATTTATAAAATGAAGGTTCTTGGGGACAAACTCCAATTAATTTTTTGATCTTATTAAGATTTTCTGACACATCATATCCACTAATGAAAGCTTTTCCTCTTGTTGGTTTTAACAGGCCTACAAGTATATTAATTGTTGTAGTTTTACCAGCACCGTTAGGACCTAAAAGACCAAAAAGTTCTCCATTTTCTATTTCAAGGTTTAATCCATTGACGGCTGTAATATCATCAAATTTTTTTACTAAATCTCTAATAATGATTGCTTTACTATTAGGATCGAAAATATCTTCAGGACTCATATAATTTTTTTTATTAGATTTTATTACCATTTTTTTCACTTAATTTTTTTTAATATAATTATTATTTTTCATTAGAGGTTAATGAATAATTTGTAGTCCAATATTTGATATTGGATAATGAAAAATCTTTTATAAAATTAGCGTGAACAATATAGTAGAAGAATAGGAAAAAATTCTCAATATTTTTGGGCGTTTTTTCACACGATTGGGTGATAAATCAGACTATTAAAAATAGGAATTTAATAAAAACTAGAAGTAAAAATCCATCTGCAGTGTTTATTAGTAAAATCAGTACTTTATTTTTAAATAGCTCCTTTTTTTATAGTTCCATTTTTTACACCATAAAAATTGGAAAACGCCTTTGAAAAAACAAAGAATATTATTTTTAATCTCCCTTTTTAAGTTCTTTTATTTTTTCATTTAAAAAAGTGTCCCTCCAAGTTGGAAAATTCTTTCCCTCAACTAAAATAGTTACATTAACCGATTCAAAATTCTCAGATAGTAGTTTTGCTTCAATTTGTTGAATTTCTTTCATTGAAGGTGCCCAAACAAGCAGTAAAATAAGATTCGGAAGATTGCTAAAAGCCCATGCAAATATAACTCTTTTGGTATATTTTTCACGAATTACATCTATATTTTCAAATTTGGATGTAGATTTTGATTTGAGAATAATTATAGAAAATATTATACCTGTTTTATCTGGGACCCAATCTATAGTAAAAGATACAAGACTTTTTTCGAACAGATTATCTAAATGTCTCCTGATTGTCTTAGCAGAGACCCCAATCTCACTTGCTATATCAGATAAAGGCTTACGTGAATTTTCTTTAAGGGCATTAATAATTAAATAGTCTAATTCTGAAAGTGAAAGCTTATGAGTGCCCGACAAATCACTTTGAAGGCTTCCTTTTTCTAATCCAACAGTTAAATCTTCTAATTGAACGATTTGCCTAACATTAGAAACCAATAAATCTAATTCATTTATATTTCTGATATATGCATGAATGTAAAAAAGATTACCACTAGCTTGGGTTACGTTATAAATATACTCACTTTTTCCTAATTTTTCGATTGAGCCTTTTTTATCTCTTGCTTTCGAAATTCCAAAAATAACAACATTCACCACGGTAGGAAAATTTAGGAGAGAAAGGTGTGTATGAAAATTTTGTATGATCCCTAAATCCACCATAGTTTTTACACGTTTATGAATAGAATTGACACTCATATTGAAAAATTCAGCGAGTTCGCGGTAGGGTGTTCTTGAATTTGCCATTAATACCATAGAGAGCGCAACATCAATTTCATCCATTAGAAGGCCACATCGGGAATTAAATTTTCATTATGTTTTACACTGGGGGTCCTCCCTCTATTCTTCTTGTGTCTTTTTTTCTAAAGCCTTTTTTTCAAATAATCTTCTTTTTAATTTTACCATGGAGGTATCTTCATTATATTCTAAAATCTTAATATTAGATAATTCATGAACGGCTCTTAACACCATAGCTCCAGAAATTCCAGTAGTATTTTTAATTTCTTCACGAGACATTTCTTCTTTATCGCCATGAAGTGTCATTAAAATTCGATAATGTGGTTGACCTTGCCATATTTCCTCAATTAAAAGCATAGTAATTGATAATAAAGCTTTGATTCTTTCAAAATTAAATTCTGATTCCTCCTGATCTTGAGCAATTTTAGCGAATTTTTTAAGTTCAATCTTTAAATTTTTATATTCATCTAGCAATCTTAATTGTTCTCCAGTTAACTCACCAATTTTTTGATCTCTTTCTTGTTTTTCTCTTGCTAATTTCTTTGTCTCTTCTTCTAAATAGCTTTTATCTTTCTCTAACTTTAATTTATCTGCTTCTAATCCTTTTGTAGCTAGTTCTAATTGCTGTTTTTCGCTTTCAAGTAATTTTTTATCATGACTTAATTGCTCCTTTTCCTTTTCTAAAACCATTAATTCACGCTTAGCAGTTTCTAACACTTCAATAAATTGCTTAAAATTATCCTCAACTGCGCGCAGTGTTCCATCAATAATATTTAAAGTATTTTTTTCAGACATCGGAAATCATAATATATATTTTTAAATTGAGAATTATAAATTTAATGTAAATTATAAAATAAAAATTAATTTATAATTCAAAAGAAAATTAATTGATGCTTAAAAAATAAAACTCTTCAATTTTTTAAAAACAAAGAGTGAGAAAGATTGTGGATAATCTTGACAAGGATGATATTCAATTTTTCAAGAAAGTAATACTCTTGATTATACTTTTAACTCTTTCATTATCTTATTTATACATAAATAAATCTCAGAGTTATGAAAGATATGAAAGGATCTCATTTATTTCCGCAGGAGTAAGGCTTTATGCAAATTTGTATTACCCTTCTAAAGATTTAGAATTTCAAGATAATAGACCCCTAATTATATATTGTCATGGAATTGGTAGTCAGCGAGATTTCGATCTAAGGATCCCGATAGAATTTACTAAAAGGGGTTTTTATGTTGCCGCACTTGATTATCAAGGTCATGGAGAAAGTGGAGGAAAGATTACTAACTATGACACCTCAACAAACACACCCGCTTTAGCAGAAGATTGTTCCAAGTTGCTTGATAAATTAGAAACTTTAGATTTTTATATTAATGTTAATACTTCTCAAATTGGGTTAATAGGACACTCTATGGGTGGATTAGTAGTGTTAATGAACCAAGCATTAGATTCTCGCTTTAATGTTACAGTAGCATGGGCGCCGCTAGTTAATTTTGATCCACAGAAATTAGGTTTTGATACAACCACTAATATTGATCAGTTTGTACCAGCTAATTTGCTCAATGAATCCAACACTAATAATTTATTAGTTATTATGCATGTGAATGATGAAGCATTGAATTTTTCAACACAAGCATTAAAATTACAGGAATTAACAAATTGTACTCTAATTTCAATAACTGATCCTGTATTTGGAAGTCCCCATCAATTATTTATGAATAGGGTCTTAATTGACTCAATTAAATGGTTCGAAATAAATTTTTTCTACTCAGATAGTGTTAACGGACCCATTAAAATTACGTTTTTAATAAATTACATAGCAATTTTTATTTCTTTAGGTTTACTATTTCTAATAATTCTATTATTAATCTCCTATTCAGCAAAATTTTTCGCATTTAAAAAAGAAGGTCTAAAAGAAGGAAAAGATGATTTAATTGAAATACAAATATCCAAATCAAAGAAACTATTTCAAATTATTAAAATTTTATTCTACATAGGTATTTTTATTATTAACTGGGAGGTTTTTGAGAATATCTTTGGAATACTTGGAATTTTTCTTGCTTCCCTCAATATCTCTGTTATATACATTCTAATCGTCTATCGTATGTATATTAAAAAACTTAAACTTGAAAGGAAAAAATTTAATTTTAAAAAATTTATTAAAAAAGAATTCAGTTTGAGAAATTTAGCCTATCCTATTTTATGTAATCTTTATTTCATCGGAATTTATGTAATTTTTTCATTTTTTTATCCATTTGCATTTATTTGGCCATCTAACTATTTAGTGTCTCTCTTATTAGCAGAAATTATTTTTCCAATCTATTTCTCATTAGAAATTCTCTATAGAAAATTAATTTATCCCCAGTTAAATTTTATCCAATCTGAAAGGAGAAGATCTTACGTGATTATTGCTCTGGCAATATATGTTCAATTTAATTTAATCTCCTTAACTAGCAAATGGGCGTTTTTTCCTTCTGTTATTTTCACTTATATGATGTTTTTAGTTGTTATAATACAAAATACTTTAATTTTCGAACGCACAAAAGTTTTCAGCTCAGTAATTTTGAGCTCATTTGATATAGTGCAATTATTTTTTGCATCTGTTATATCAAATGCTTTTGGAATAGGTACTGCACTATATCTTTTTGTTGGTTTATCTACACAAACACCATTTTTTTAAATTTTCCTCTTAATATTAGTTATTTTTCAAATCTTTAATTAAGAATCTATAATTATTACATTTCATCGTTTTATTAGATATGGTTTTTTGATATGCTATAATATTATATCACGGTGAAATTATCTGGAAAAGAATAAAATTTCAAGTCCTAACTCAAATAACACGAAAAAAATGATCTTAGGAGTATCAATTCCGGTTTTTTTAATGGGGTTGGTATCATTATTTACAGATATTTCAAGTGAAAGTATTCAAAGTATTTTACCCCTATTTATATTTGAAATAGGAGGTACGGGTCTTACATTGGGCCTAATTTCAGGAGTAACAGATGCGATTGCAAATATATTAAAAGGAATTACAGGATGGCTAAGTGATAAACTTAACAGGAGAAAACCATTTGTACTTGCAGGTTATTCATTATCAAACCTTTCTAAACCTTTTATAGGTTTTAGTCCCACTTGGGAGCTTGTATTAGCATTGAAATCTACTGATCGTGTGGGTAAAGGGCTCAGAACCTCATCACGTGATGCATTAATTTCTTATTATGCTATTAAAAAAGGGAAGGCATTTGGGTTACATCGATCAATGGATACCCTTGGAGCTGTTCTTGGATCTCTACTAAGCTTTTTATTGTTATTTTTAGGGTGGAATTTTACACAGATTATCTTCTTTTCAATCATTCCGGGGGTTATTGCAATTTTACTAATAATTCCAATTAAAGATGTTTCCCCAGAATTCATTAAAAAAGGATTAGATAGTAAAATAGAAAAGAATAGAACAGAAAAGATTAATAAAAATTTTATTAAATTAATAATTATTCTCGGTGTGATTGAATTCGCTAGCTTAGATGTGTCTTTCTTGATAATAAGAGCAGCAGATTATGTTTCTTCTGGACTTATTTTTTTAATACCTGTTTTTTACCTTATCTTAAACGTAGTTTATACGATTTTTTCTCCTATAAACGGGTCTTTATCTGATAGAGTTGGGCGTAAACCTGTAATTATTGTGGGATTATCTATTTTATTATTATTGTGTATTTTTCTTGCATTTCCCATTAATATCTCAATGTTTTCAATTGTGTTTATCATAATAATTTACATTATGTACGGATTTTATATGGCTTCTGTAGATCCTATTTCCAGAGCTTATATCGCTGATTTAGCAGGTAAAGAAAAAAGAGGTCGTGCTTATGGCTATTACTACTTTTCAGTAGGTTTTATCAGTATGGCAGAATCTTTGGTATTCGGTTTAATCTATGACCTGTTCTCATTTACTTGGGCATTTATCTATGTATCAATTTTACTATTAGTGTGTATAATTATCTTTACCATTACCGATTTTTCAAAAATTATAAAAATAGAAGACAATTAGCTTAAATACTATTCTTTTTCAAATTTAGGTTAAAGTCCATAATTCTGCTAAATAGATAATAACTTCTGCTGCTTTTTCTAGAGCTAGTGTTGGAACATACTCTTTTCTTGAATGGAATAGTAACCCTCCCGAAAATATATTAGGTGTAGGAATTCCCATTTCACTTAACCTTGCTCCATCGGTACCACCTCTTATGGAGTGCATTTTTACTTCTAATCCTGCTTTTTCAATAGCTTTTTTCGCTAATTCAATGATTTTTTTATCTTTCTTTAAGAATTGAACCATATTAGAGTATTGATGAAGAAAATTCATTTCGATTTTGAGACCGGGATATTTTAATTCATATAATTCTTTTAGTTTTTTTAAAAATTGCATTCGTTTTTGGTTATTCTTGGATTCATAATCCCTAATTATTAATCTTGCTGAAGCTTCTTCTTCACTTCCACTTAAAGTTCCTAAATGATAAAAACCTTCCCGATTTTCAGTATGTTCTGGTGATTCTGATTCAGGTATTTCACTTAAAAACCTACTAGCGATATGAATTGCATTAATCATTAAACCTTTTGCATGACCGGGATGAACACTTAATCCTATAAACTTTATTCTCGCAACCCATGCATCAAAACATTCTATCTCTAATTCTCCCATTTCTGAGCCATCTAACGTATAGCATACCTCTGGAAGCTTTTTTTTGTCAATTTTTAAAGTTCCTTTCCCTACCTCCTCATCAGGAGTAAAGCAGATGATGATCGGCCCATGTTTCAATTCTGGGAATTCATTCCATGCGGCACATGCAGTTATAATTTCAGCTATGCCCGCTTTATTATCAGCCCCTAGTAAGGTATCTCCCCCTGATGTAATGATATCAAGGCCAATATATTCTTCTAATTGGGGAGAATCTTCAACACATAAGGATATTTCCTTATTAAAATCGAATTTTATTTCATTTCCATTATACTTTTGATGGATAACAGGTTTTACATCCTTGCCACTTACTGCTGGAGATGTATCTAAGTGGGCAATAAAGCCAATGGGTCTGGTATTTTCGAAACCTTCGCTAGAGGGCAAATAAGCATAAACATACCCATATCTATCATGGATGATCTCTTGTAGTTTTAAAATTTTTAAATCATCAACTATTACTTTTCCTAAGTCAAATTGAATGCTGGTAGTAGGAAAAGAAGATGATTTCTCATCTGAAGTTGTCCAAACTTTAACATATCTTAAGAATCTATTCACAGCATCATCCAGTAAAAACTTTTTGACTTTAATTGAGAGCATTTTTACCATTTACTAGTTTTTAAAAAATAAGTTGAATAATTTCTAAAATGATTAGAAAAATTTAATCATTTCCCCTTGAAGTTAGGTTTTCTTTTTTCCAGAAATGATCTCATACCCTCTCCAAAATCATTAGATGCTATATTTTTACAATATAACTTAAATTCATGTTGCAATGACGGAAAAAAATCATTTATAAGAGAAAAATTCAACATTATTTTGTCATATCCTAAGCATTTTGTGGGAAGGGTAGCAATTTGAGTTATAAATTCCATCGACTTATCTTTGAACTCAGAGCGTGGGTATATTTTAGTAATAAGACCAATATCTAAGGCTTCTTTTGCATTAAGAATTCTCCCTGTTAAAATAATTTCTGTTGCTCTACCAAATCCTACAATTTTTGGAAGTAACCAACTTGCGCCACTCATTATACACTGAGCTCTTGAAACACGATAATCTCCTATCTTTAAATCATCAGCAGCTAAACGAAAATCACATGCTAATGCTAACTCAAATCCTGCTCCCAAACAATATCCGTGAAGCATAGCAATTATAGGTTTTCTAATTTCCCATATTAATCTAACTACACGATGATGGGGTAATCTTGACCCATCATCAAGAGGTTTGAAACGGCTTCCTTGTGGACCCATACTTATCATATCATCTCCAGAACAAAAAGAATCACCCTCTGCTTTCAAAACTATAACCCGTATAGTTTTATCTTTCCTAATTGACTCTAATACTTGAATAATTTCCATTAATAGGGGATATTGTAAAGCATTTAATTTTTTTGGTCGATTTAAAGTAATAGTTGCTATATTATTTTCTACTATAAATAAGATATCTTTATACTTATTATAAGATAAAGTAATCTCCTCCTTGATTTCAGTATTTTGAACTATCTATTGTTTTAAGCTAATATAGATGAATATTAAATAACAATTAAAAAATGTAATTAAAAAAAAAATAAAAATAAAAATTACCAAATTTCAAACATATCATCTAATTTAAGTCCAAATACGACTGAATAGGGAATTAAAAGATCCCATAAACTGGTTTCTGCATTAATTATTATCACCCCTATAATAATGGCTGTCCATCCACTAATACCTGATAACCCAATAAATGATAGATCAACAAAAGCAATACTATCAGAGAATAAGGTTATAAATAGTAAAACATTAAAAATCATCATTATACCTATCCTTAAGATTGTCCCCAATGTTCCGTATAGAACATAATTTTTTAGAACTTTAATTCTTCGACTTACTCTTATGCCCATTTCACTTTTATATAATTTGAGGAAAATTACAGGAATAATGATTAATGGTACAGTAGCTGAAAATTTCATTATTGGACCAATAGGTGCAAATGGATCAAATGGCATCAAGCCTATCGTCCCTATTCCACAACAAAGTAAACCAGATCTTGCTCCAAATATTAAAAAGCAGATTATCCATAGTATGGATACCGGATCAATAATTGCAATCCCCCAACCTTGAATTCTAGGGATAATAGGAACCAATAAAGCTGATAAGACTATAGATAAAGCCCCAAATAGAGCGGCTCCAACTATTTCTAGTGTGAATCGAGATCTTCTTGCCATATAAGTTTCATTCTCTTTACTTAAATTCTTATTTTCTAATTCACTCATCTTTATCTTATCTACTAATATTTTATAGTCTTATGAAATGAAATTTGAAAGGATTTTTAAATATTAGTAGTAGAATTTTATTAATAAAATCCTTTAAAATTGAGCCAATTTCTGGATAAATTCTTAAAAATATATTGTAAATAAATAACGCTTTAAATAAAACATTAATGCTAAGATTATAATTAATAATTCCTAGAATATATTTGGCAAATAATAAATTATCTCTTGAATTTTTTCTACTCATTTAGTCACTACAAAATTATTATAGCAATTTCTTCTCCTTAGCATCTAGTTCAAGCCAATCGCCGATTATTTTCAATTGTTTTCTGGAACTCTTAGTTAAAACTCTTAAAAAAGGTATGAAATCTTGAACTACTTCAACATCGGAGATCTCATACTTCGATTTTATTTTTTCTACCAATGATCTCTCATTAGCACTAAGAGAAAACAGTCCGGATGATGTAAAACGTGGAAATACTACTCTCCTAAAACCTATACTGGTAGCGCTTTCTTTTCTTGATAGGGAAACTCCTCCTGCAAAAAGATCATAAAAATAAGGTAATAATGACCAGTATTGATTCTTCCGAATTCTGCCAAACATTTCATCTGCTAAGGATAAATTATCGTAAGCATTTGCTATTTCGTAGTTTAACTTTATAAAAATAGGTAAATTTTCACCCACCCATTTATACAAAAAATTATAATCAACATCAGATTTATCTGTTAAATCACGAGCTTCTTTTAATGTACTAACCTTTTGAAATAGATCTCGTATTAAAGAAAAAATTTCTTGAGTATTATCGCGGTGCAAATTTAGTATTAAATCCTTATTATCCTTTTCAAAATTTCCTTGACTAATGGCCTGGAGATCATTAATGATTCCTCTTAAATCCCCATTATTTTTATCTACTATTAAATTTAAATCTTCTTGACTAAAACCTGTAATTTTTTCATTTTTAAGGATATTTTTAGCAATGCGAATAGTCTCATCTTTAGATAAAGGATTGATCTCAAACTTTTTAATTTTATTATAAAGTGGTTGCAGGCTTTGTTTGTATTCATTTGAACATAAAATAATAGGAAATTGAGTATTTTCAATTAAATCTAAAATAGTAGGTACCGCACCTCGATCTGTTGTTCCATAAATACCATCTACTTCATCAATTAAAATAAGTTTTTCTTTAGATTGAACAATAAAGTCCATAATTCCCCGCGATTTAACTGTTTCATTTAATTTAGATTCAAGAGCATCTCTAGTTCTAGTATCTGAAGCATTTGTTTCAATAACTTCCATATCTAAGTCATTAGCGAGGGCATATACTATTGAAGTCTTACCTACCCCTGGAGGTCCCTCTAAAAGTACAGCAGACTTATCAGAACCTAAATTTAGTTCACTTTGTTGTTCCTTCTCATCATGAATTCTATTAAATCTTCTAATTTCTTTATTTTTTTCGTTAATGATTTTGATTTCTTTAAAAAATGCTATAATAAATGCCTTCAATTCTATATCAAGTTGGATTTTTTGGCCACTAACTTTTGCAATTGGTAAAGCCATATCTTTAACAGATTTGGGACGATATTTTTCCACCCATGGGATTTCTACTATTTTCCTTGACAATTAATACACCTATAAATATTCTGAAAGATAACAAAATTTTGATAATAAGTTGGAAATCTGAATATCGTCGTCTCTCCCATCTATTGCTCTAAAGTCTGCATCGGCTATAAGATTTATCAATTTATTTCTTGTAAAGTTGCTAAAAGGCATTTTCAATAATTCTTTAAGAAGGAGTGTAAAGATTTCTTTAGATCTATATTTATAATTAGATTGAATAGTTCTAGAGAGTTCTCTTGCTTTTGGAAAATCTCCATTGAAACACACTAATAAAAGAGATCTCATTAAATCTTGCTTAGTATTTATAGAGTTTTTATATAATCCATTAATGTCAATTTTATTTCCACTTATACTACATAATTGCAACAAATCAATAGCATATGATATCTGTCCATTGGATAATTTATATAACAATTCAATAACCTTAATATCAATTTCTAAAGCTTCTCTCTCTGAAATATCTAAGATAAGATTCTTAAATGAGTCAAAATCAGTCGAAGATATCAAAAAGATTTGGCATCTACTAATAATAGGATCAATTATGCTCGAGATTTTTGAAGTTATTAAAATCATGCGGCAATTCGAGCCATAAATTTCCATCAGTCTTCTAAAACCTTGTTGATTTCCTCCTAACTCATCAAAGTTTTTTACAATTAAAATCTTAAATGGTACCTCTCCTAATGCCTTTAATTGGACAAATGGCTTAATTCTCACTTGAATAAAAGCAGGAGTAGTGATCTTTCTTCCCGCTAAGCTCCCAATTTTGCTTGTTGAAACATAAGCCTCTGAACTAGCTTGCTTCATTTCATCACTGGTTAAAGGTACGTTAGCATATACAATTTTATAGTTAGCTTGGAAAAACCTTCCTAAAAATTCCTTAGAAAACAAGCTTGCAATAGTAGTTTTTCCAATTCCATCTGATCCTACAAATAGTAAATGAGGGAAATTCCTTCTTTTAATAAATTGTTTCAATCTATTTTTTACTTGCTCTCTTCCACATATCTCTTCAATCTTTTTCGGCAAATATTTGATTCGCCAAATTGGAATTTCAGATGTCAGATTTAAGTTCCCCCATATTAAGATATATAAATATAAAAATAACTTTCATGCTTTTTTTTTTGTAAATCTCATTAATTGTGCTAATAATGCACTCAATTGAATTTTTTCATCGGCACCTTGACTGATCCTATAATCAATATCCCCAAAAAATGCTAATAAACTAATTTTTTTATTTGATTCTATATTAAGATTTGGTAGGATTGAGAGTATTTGCCTTATAAAATTTCTACCGTCTAAGTTCTCAATGGCTTCTATAATATCATTAACTCCTGAAAAGTCTTGAAATTGTAGTTTTTCAATTAATTTATTTAAAGTTAATTCATCTATAAAACCAGAGATTTTTAAAATTTCATTTATATCTAAATTCTCCAGCAATTCTAGAGCAACTGACATTTGTAAGCTATTTATAGCTTTTCTTAAATCTCCTGCTGAAATAAAAAATAATGTATTATAGAAATCATCTTGTTTTTCTCTTGGAATCTTTAATTTTTCTTTTTCTACTATAAATTTTAACCTCTCAATAATCTTATCTTTACTAAGGTTAACAAATCGAAATACTGCACATCTAGAAACAATTGGATCAATTATTTTATTAATATAATTACATAGAAGTATAAATTTTACATTATCAGACGATTTCTCTATAATCCTTCTTAATGCTTGCTGAACTTGATTAGGTATATTATCCGCTTCATCCAAAATAATAAACTTTAAAGAATTATCCCCTATAATCATCTTTTGATTTACAAAAGCTTTAATAACACTCCGAACATAATCCATTCTTACAGTGTCGGAGGCATTTAACTCTAAAACGTTGCGATAATATTCTTCATTTTTTATTAAGTCCTTAGCGATAATCAAAGCAGTACTTGTTTTTCCTGTACCTGCAGGTCCTGAAAAAATCATGTGTGGCATACTGCCATGCTTAACAAAATCTTTTAAATTATTTATCGCGATGTTTTGGCTAACTATCTCATTAAACGATCTTGGTCTATATTTTTCAACCCAAGGTTCGATCACTTTTTAGTCCTCTCTCTAATTTGCTTTATCTCTTCCTTCTTCTCTTCTATATAACTATAATGCTTCAGTTTCCATGAATTGAGTATTAAAAATATGAATTGAATAAATATAATCTAAATTTCAAGCTTAATTAAATAAGTGGTCTGATAAAGTTTTCATTACAATATTTCCGTTTGAACTTTACTTATTATTATTTTAATCCTAACGTTTTTCTTTTGATAAATCTAGTTCTAACACTTCATATACTTTCTTGAAATTCATTTTAGAATAAAGTGTAGCAGCTTCCCTAGCTTTTTCCTTGATATTTACTTTGATCTTTTCTACTTTTATTTTTTGCAAATGTTCAATAGCTTTTCTTACTAATAATTCTCCAATTCCTTTGCCTCTATAATCTTCTTTCAAAAAAACCTGTTTAATATATCCTTCAGAGGCACCAAAAGGATCAATACGAAGCTCAGCAATAATCATACCTACTACCTCATTATCTTTTTCTTCATCTGTAGCTATAAGAATCCCATGTCGTTGTAATTTATCATAAATTCGTCTACGAATGCCCCAATCAAATCGTTTTGGATCGAATTTTTGTCCTAGCCCTTCCACTAACTGTTTTGTCATCTCCTCTAAAGATTCAATCTGATCTGGAGTGCCAATCTCAACTTTTATACCTTTCATCTTTTTCCTTCTTCTCTCTTTCTGTATATTCTACTTAATTAACAAAACATTCTTTATATCCAGTTAACCTAAGAAATTAATCTTTTCCATTTATAATAAAATTTAAAAGACAAATCCAAAATATAAATTTTATTGACTTATTCTTAATAAAAATGCAAAAAGATATGATTTATTTTATTCAATTATCTTTTATAAAATTTAATTTTTATATTATTATTCAATTTAATTAAAGTTTTCGAGTAAAATGATTATTGAATCAATTTTTTGGGAGATTTAATTATCAAAAGAAATTTAATAAAAGAAAATATATCTATATTTTATTAAATCAACGAGCTGAAACCCCATCCCAAGCTTTCACTTCAGGATCTTCATAACCACACACAACACACTTCTGATTTACTTCCCATCCTTCTAAGGCAGGATGTACCCTAGTAAAGAGTGAACCACATTGATTGCAAATTAAATATTTAGCTCCACAATTATCACACATCTTAAGTTGTCCCTTTTCAACAAATCGAAATGTACGTTTCATCCATTCATCATTTACAAGTCTAAAGTTCTCTCCACCACACATTATGCATTTTCGGCCATCAAATTCTTCTGTCACTTCTACCACTTCAAAATTTTGTATTTAATTATTAAGAATTTTAAATATTTAATAAAAAATATATAATTTAAAATTTAATATTTTTACATTTACTTTAATAATGAATTGGATATAAAACTTAAAAAAAAACCGTTACTTTAGAAAGAAATTACATTTCTAATTTTTTCGTAGCTTCGTTCATGGAGCCTTTAGGATTAACTTTCTCGAGCTCTCCTATCAAGTGGAAAACTTTATCATCGTTTAAAGCTTCACCAAATTTAACAAGCATTTCTTTTGATCCTACAAATAAACCTTTTCTTTTCATCGGTTTCCCATCATCTTTTAATGGATTGATTTCTAAAAACAATAAGGAGGGTCTTGTTTTAGTAGCTGGAACCTTTACAACACTTACCCCTTCCACAGGAGTATCCATTTTCTCCCAATCTTTACCACTCTTTAAATGTTCTTTCAATTGAGCTTGAATGTCAGCCATTCTATTTTCATCTCTTTAAATTTAATTGAATTATTTTTTTTTATTTTTACTAATACGTTACATGTAACATATAAGACTATGTATATATAGTTTTGCTCTCTTTTACCAATAAGAATTAATTATTTTGTCGGATTTCTGGGGGTTATTTTCCACAATAGCTTTAAATATCACCTCGATAGTATATTTATACGTCAACAAATTTTAAATTAAATGAATTTAAGTTTTGGAGTTTTATACAATGAAATTAATCTCAGTTAATTTACCCGAATCTTATTTAAAAGTATTAGAGATTCTCGTTTCTGAAGGAAAATTTCCAAATAGAAGTGAAGCAATCAGAGTTGGTATCAGAGATTTAATTAAGACAGAATATTTAATTGAACAATCAGTTAAAAGAAATATTAACCCAAATTTTATTGAATCGGAAATCGAAAATGAGATTCAAGAATTAATCTAAATTCATTTTTTTCTTTTTTTTCATAAGCAATTTAGAGGGCTATGTTTTAATTATTAATTAAAAATTTTTCTCTTTAGTATTATTTTTTCATAAGTTCTTTGATTTTTTTTCTGCGTTCCGTTCTTCTTAAAGAAATTTTTGTTCTAATATCTTCTTCTTTTTCTTTAGTATCTTTCTCTATTTCTTTTTCTTCTGAAACTATTTTGATACCGAGCTCTTTTTTATAATTATTAATTTTATCGTTAATTAATTCCATATATTTTGTACCAATTTTAGTCTCATTTAGGTTAAATTTTGCTTCGTTTAATTCAGAAATTGCTCTCATAAATTGATTATCAGATAATGAAATTTGAGCTTTATCTAATGCTTTATAAGCTAATTCATATTTGACTAAATCTTCATTTTTATCAATTTCATCTGTAGTAATTAAAGGTACTTGGCTTGCATTTTCTAAGATTTCAATTTGTTTGTTAATTTGTTTAACTAATTTATCTTTACCAATTTTTCCAGATTTCTTAATAATTCTCTTTAACCTTAAAATTGCTTCATTATATCTAAGATCTTTTATGATGCTGTTAGCACTTTCCATTTCTTCATCAATAAATTTTTCAACTTTCTTTTGTTTTTCTACTTTTCGAATCTCTTCAAGTTTTTCACGTTTTACTTCTGCTTCTTTTAACAAAGTCTCAAGTTCTTTTTCTTCTTCTAATTTTTTCTGTTGCATTGCTTTGATTTTTTCAGTTTGTTTCATCTCTTTTTTTAGCATAAATAGTAAATCATTGTTTATACGACTGACTTCGTGTTGCCATTCAAGTTTTTGAAATAAATCCCGCCCCATTATATACTTATTATATGCTTTATCATATTTTTTTGCATTTTTTAATTGTGTCCCTTCTTCTAAAAGTTTATAAGCTCGTTCTGAGATATCCTGTTCTTGTTCTTTCTGTTTCTGGATTTCCATAAACTCTTTTCTCTTTTGGTCTTCTTGGATTTTTTTGAGATCTTGAGCTTTAGATATTTGTTCATATAATTGCATTTCCATTTTTAATCTTTCTTGTTCTCTTAATTTAATATACTCCTGCTCTTGCTCATATTTTTCTCTTTTTCTGTTGATTGTGTTTATCGAATCCTTAATTAATTTCATCCCTTCTAACCAATTTATCTCAGCAAAAACGTTTTCACTTTCTTTATAGTACTTTATTGCTTTCTCAAAATTGTTTAGATTTAATTCTTTTTTTGCTAGGTCCATAAAACTAAATGCTTGTGCTTTCTTAGCTTCATATTCTTGAGATTGTCGTTTCTTAACCTCAAGAGATTGCATTTTTTGTTTCAATAATTCAACTTCTACCTCTTTAGCTAACTGAGCTTCTTTCTTTTGTTTTTCAAGCTTAATTTGTTCTTTCTTAGCTTTCTCAAGCTCAAAAGTTCTGAGTTTATTATCTGCATCTAACTTTTCCTTATAATGCCCTATTGTGTTTACCAATTGGCTTGCTTGCTCCTCCCATCCTATTTCTTCGAATTTCTTTTTTGCAATTCTATATATATAAATAATTTCTTCAAAAGGAGATTCTATATTAAATAAATCCTCTTTCTTCTTTATTTCATATTCTTGTGCCATCCTTTCGGCTTTATTAATTAATTTAAAGATTTCATCCGTATTCTTTACTTCTTCATCCTTAATTTTTTCATATTTAATAATCTTCTTTTCTCTCGAAAATACCTCTCCTGAAACTTCTTTTAATTTTTGAACATTTAATTTTTCTTTTTCTAACTTTTCTTTTTCTAAAATTCTTAAATTTTCATCTTTTGTTTTTTTATCCTTATAAAAATTTATAGTATTAACTAACCGACGAGCTTCTTCATTCCATCCTATTTTTTGAAATAATTTTTTTGCTTGTTCGTAATTTGAAATTGCCTTATCATATGGACTCTGTAGAATTAAAATATCTTTCTTAATACTTAATTCATAACTCCTAACATCATTTTCAGCATCGCTAATGAGATTCATTGCTTTATTTAGTAATTCTTCACTCTCATTATCCTTACTCTCAACACTCTCTAAACTTTGATATTTAAACGGTTTACTATCGGTTGAAATCTTTAATGATTCTTCAAAAATCCTCTGTTTTTCTAGTTTTTCCTCTTCTAACTGGCGTAATCTCTGATCATTCTCAAATTTATCTTTATATATCTTAATTTGATTAGCGTATAGATCCGCTTCTTCATACCATCCTTTAGCATAAACTTTTTTTCTTATCTCGTCATAAATCTCAGATATTTTAATATAGGGACATTCTTTTTCAAATTGACCTCTTTTTATAGCTAATTCATATTCTCTTGCTTTCTTTTCGGCTAAATCGACCATCTCATCAATCTTTCGCTCAAATTGCTCATCTTCTTTTTCCTGCTTTAACTTAACTTCAATTTCCTGCAACTTTCTACTATCTAAACCTGTAAGACTTCCATCCTTTTTAACAATTAGAGATTCTTCATACACCCTTTGTTTTTGAATCTTCTGAAATTCAATTTCACGTAATTTCTCGTCTTTTTCTAATTTCTCTTCATACACTTTTAATTGATTTGCATAAATGGAAGCTTGATCAACCCAACCACGAGCATATACTTTTTCTCTGATATTTGAATAGATCTCTATAATAGCTGAATAAGGTGACTTTTCAAGAGTTTCTCCCTTCTTTAATGCTTTTTTAATATAGATTTCATACTCCCGAGCTAATTTTTCAGCTTTATCAATTTGCTCATCTATATCTTTTTGAAATTGTTCTTCCTCAATTTCTCTTGATTTTTGGATTTCATATGCTTTAATTTTTTGAGCATCAATAGTAGTATCCTCTTTAATTTTATAAGTTTCTTCAAATAATTTCCTTTCTTCATGCTTTTTAGCTTCAATTTTTCTCACGTTAATTTCTTTATTAAGCAGTTCTTCATATTTCTTTATTTGTGTAGAATAAATTGTAAATTCTTCACTCCATCCTTTATTTGCAGCTAGATTTTTCGCTTCGGTATAAAGTTGAATTATTTTTGGATACTTAGATTCGAAATTTAACTTTCTTTCCTTCACAGCTTTCTTAAAAGAAATGTCATAATCTCTTGCCATCCTTTCAGCTCTATCAACAAATTCTTCCATCTGCTTTTTAAGTTCAATATCAATTAACTGTTGTTTGTTAATCTCTTCTATAGATTTCATTTTTTCTATATCTAATTCCTTAAACTTAGCTTCTTTTCTAATTTTATGTAACTCTTCAAATTCCTTCTGTTTTACTTGTTTCTGAGCTTCAATTTTGCGTAAATTTTTATCCTTTTCTAAAAGATCATAATAATGCTTAATTTGTTGGGTGTATATAATTGCCTGATCATTCCAACCCTTTTCAATTACTCTTTTTCGAATATCTTCATAAAGATTGATTACATCTGGATATATACAACCCTCTAATAACTTTCCTTTTTTTATGGCTTTTTTCAAATTAATATCATACTCTCGAGCAAGGCGTTCCGCTTCATTTACTAAATCTCCAATTTCCTTTCTGAATTGTTCCTCTTCCCATTGCTTTTGTGAAATCTCTCTTAATTTTTTAGCTTCTGCTTCTAATTGTGTTTTTTCATCTCTTCTTGCTTTTTCTATAAAAGCACCTGCTTCTTGTTCCTTTTCTTGTTCTGCTAATTTTGCTTCTTTCTTTATTCTATCAATTTCAGCAGTATACTGAACTTTATCATTCTTTATTTGCTCGATAGTATCTAATATTTTTTTAAATTCATTAGTCCAATTAATTTCTCGAAATATTCCAGCACTTTTATGATATAGTTCTAATGCCCGGTCATATTGATGGACTCTCACTAATTCTGTAGCTTGACCTAGTAACTCAAAAGCTTGTTCAGACAGTTGTTCTTCTTTAATTTTAGCTTCTTCAAACTCTTTAAGTCTTTTTGCCTTTATTTGTTCCTCACTTAAAGTAGGTTGAGTTTCAGGCTCAACACTCAACATCGCTTCGGAGGAATTTTTTTTTTGCTTGCGAAGAAATTCTGCTTTCTTATTATAACATGCTTCAATCAGTTTATTAACTCTTTCAATATCATCTTTTCTATTGATGTCTTGGTAAATATTATTTGCTTCATCATATTTGTCCAAAGCTAACTCAAATTTATCTGAACTCAATAATAATCTTGCTTCTTGAATTAAGTTATTTGCTTGTTGTAATAATTCTTCTTTTTTTAATTCTGAACTTCCTTTTTGATCAACTGCTTCAAGAACTAGGTCAGATACCACTTCACTTTCTGTAAAATTTTGTTCTTTCAATACATATATTTCTGAAATTTTTCGATTTAACGCTTCAATTTCAGCTGTTTTACTAATTTGTTCGTAAAGGCCTACTGCTTGACGTAACACTTCAATACTATCATCATAATAATGTGACTCTATTAATGACAATGCATGTCTTACTAGTTCGAGTGCTTCAGAAGATATTTCCATTTCAATATTTCCTAAATCATTGAAAAAAGCTTCTTTTGTAGGATCAAATCCTTTCTCATCGAATTCCATTCCCTTGCTTTTTTCTTTGTTATTTTCATCCATATTCATCACCTAAATTACATTAAATTAAAAAAAGACTCCCTTTCATTACAATTATCTGCAATCTAAATATATTAATTCAATACTTATTTAAAAATTCATTTTAAAACCAATTTGAAACGTCTTCTTATAAAGAGCTACTTAAAAATCTACTAACTTAAAATTCAATCTTATTAATACTTTTATTAAGATAGTCATCACAAACCCTACCTCCCTCGCTAGTTAACGCCCATCCATTACTCTTTTTTTTTACTAGTCCAAGATGTTCAACATTAAAAAGAATTTCGCTGACTTCTTCTTCCGTTTTGCGAATATTGAAATCCACTCGTAAGCTGAAAACTATTTCATCAATGGGAACGGCTCCTCCAAGTTCGTCTTCCATAACTCCCAAAGCGGCTATTACTTGCTGCTGAACGCCCATAACCTCATCCATTTCAGTTGATACTTCATCTAATAACCAAGGATGCTTCTCTAACATTTTCTTAATTTTTGCTTCATTGCCACTTTTAAAAACTTCATTAAAATCTTCCCGTATCTTCTTCTTTTTGGCCATTTCTTTTCACCTTAATTTCTAAAAGAAAAATCCTTAATAATGTTAATCATCTTTTATATTAAAGCATTTTAATATCTTTAGTATCCTTTAAAAACTAAAGGAAATTAATATTTTTAATTTTAAGTAAAAATTTTAAACAAACTAATGTGATTTTATGTCAGATGATAATGAAGATTGGAAGAGAAAAATTACTTCAAGTCCAGTACGCTTCAAATATAGAGAAAAAAATAAGAAAGCTAGAGCAAAGCGCTACCTACTCTATATTATCCCTATAGCAATAATAATTACAATATTGGCAGTGTTTTGGTGGTGGCCCGCTTGGTATGCAAACATCAACCTGCAATCCCAGTTATACTACAACAAAGCGGAAGCATTAAGTTTTAGTGAATTTTATTTTTTAAAATTCTGGTCAACCAATTTTATATTTAATAAAACAGCACTAATTGGAGCATTTATCGGATCGATTATCATGAGTTTACCTCCTGATCGAATTCTGCTAACAATAATTGGAACAAAATTGAGATTTGGAAAGCCCTCACTATTAAAATCTTTAATTTTTTGGTGGACTTTTGGATTTATTATCTTTTATTTTGTTGGTTTTGCCCTCAATTCGAATGGAGCGTTCTCATGGACATTATATTTAATAGAAAAAGGAGAACTTACGATATCTCCTAATATCATTATAGATGCTTTTAAAGTTCTTTTTGATCCGTCGAATACAGATTATGTCACCATTTTTGTATATTCTAACGTAGTCTTACCAATAGTATCTATTATTTTGGGAATTTTAATTTTTAGACTAATTCTTAACATAGCAAAGAATTATTATTTAAGGAGAAACGATTATTATGTTTTAGCAAATATCCTTCTGATCATCGGTTTATTCTTTGCGTTAGGTTTCCTTTCTACACCCCTCCTGGCATTAGATGGAATTAATTTAATCCAAATTTGGGCGATCATCATAGGATTTGTAAGTTTACTTTCTTTGGGTATCTTTGTCTACCTTTTTGGAAGAATATTATCTTCGCGTGATCCAAAGAATTACAAATTCACACCTTCAAGTCGAAAAAGAATTAAAATCGCAGGAATTGTAATCTTAATTATTATAATTATTCCATTAATATCAAGTATTGGACCCGCTTTAGGTATTACAGATGAAGCCGTTTGGAATGAACAAATATGGAATAAGAAATATCAAAGAGAGATTGAATGGACAAGAGCCTGTGCAGGATTAGATATGTTTGAAGAACGTGAAATTAGTAATTTTACTTTATCATCAACTGCTGATGATGATAATGAAACAATTTCGCAAATTAGACAGTATGATCAAGATTATGCAGTCCAATCTATCGCTGCTATATTAGGAACCACTTTCGAAGGATTAGCTGATTCTGATATTGTGTATATAAATGGGACAGAGTACTGGGTAGCTCCAAAAACTATTAGAATTTCTCAATTTGCAGGGGATTCTGTTAAGATACACACGGAATTATATGATCATGTAGAGGGTTTTAGAGCAATTGAAACATATACCGGAAATATGGTTAATAGCACGAAATTTAATATTACAGAAAATTATCCTATCTTTTTTGGTGAATCAGAAAGTGAAAGATTTTTACAACAACAAAATCTGGCAATAGAAGGTAGATTAGGAGGGTATGATTCAGATCTATTGCTTGATACAGGATGGGAAGGTGGGATAGAAAAGAATACTTATGTATATTCCGGTGCTCCTGATGGTACTCTCAAAGGATTAGAAGCATTTTGGAAGACCGCAAGCTTCAGTTTATGGGGATATTTACTTAGAGGAGAATCTCAGTACTTGATTAATAGAAATATAAGAACAAGAGTACAGAATATACTTCTCCCTAATTTAAGAATTGATGATGATCCCTACCTAGTTTTTGATATCGAAAGAGGTAAAATGTATTATGCGGTTTCCATTTATACTTCAATAGCAATTGGTTCTTATTCAAAATCTCCTATATTAAGGTTTGTAGGTGTATGTTTGGTTGATGTGGTTGATGGCACAATGAGGTTTTTCAAAAATCCTACCTTAGATACTAGCAACGATCCTACATATCCTCTTTGGAAACTCTATATAGATCAATATCCTTGGCAAGATATCGATTCTGACGCACCTTGGTTAAAAAACCAACTAAGGTACCCTGAAACTCTATTTGAACTTCAATTAAAGGCAAATTACATATACCATGTTCAAGATTCAAAAACTTGGAAACGAGGTGATGATTTTCAAGAAAGGCCGGAAGGTGGAGATCTTTTTTATATCGAATCGAACTTAGGGGATGGAATTGAGTTTGTTGGATTAGATTTAGTTGAATATCAAGGATTAGAAGCAAGAACTTTAGCAGGTATGTATGTGGTTAGACATGGAAATAATTTTGGAGATGCGATATTTTATTATACAAGAAATTCAACCATGAACTTAATTGGTCCTAAAACTGCTAGAGATACTTATTCATCAGAAGCAACTCAAGAAATAACTCTTATCGCTGGTGCTAGAAGTGGAAATACATTATTATATCCCTTAGGTGGATCCGCTTATTATTATATTCCTACTTATAGTACAGTAGGAGGATTGCAGCAATTAAAGTTAGCTGGCTTTGTTGAAGCTTTTACTAGAAAAGTTGCATATGGAATTGATGCAGAGAATGCTTACAATAATCTTGAAAATTTTAAGCCAAGCTCTTTTACATTAACTTCTAATGCGGGAAATCCAGATACTGATGGAGCTTTTACGCTAAATTGGACAACGTCTTCGTTTGTAGATTCGTATTCAATATTTCTTTATGATTCTCCCATTACAGAAGTAAATTCGAGCCTTACTATTCTTGCTGAGAACCTGCCAAGCTCACAAAATACTTATGAACTTTCAAATATTGCGAATGGGACACACTATATTATCGTTCAAGCGAAAAATGAATTCGGTAATACTACTTCTAACTATATA
>SMTZ1_10001194_pt1 | contig 26562 bp, 14 predicted proteins | sample DeeMarSWOR136_30_FD_25667 | JGI IMG/M metagenome (IMG submission 25667)
CACAACTAGGACTGAGTCGATGTCAACATCATTGACACGGATGTAATCCATCATATCTCCGAGTCTGTTGGAGTCAATGCCTTGGTCTTCAGGTGTTGAGATTGACCACTCATCAGTTGGCCAGATTCCAGTTGACATCGATAGAGATTGGATGCCACTTGCACTTGTCACCTGAGGGTCTGAATCAACCAAGGCATAAGATATGCCGCAAAGGGATACGACCAACACTAGTTCCATTATGAAGAGTGATAGTGATAGAGTTCGAACTCGTGATTGGTGTTTTGTCAAGCTCACGTCATCACTTCCAGAAAGTGTATCCATGCAGTTGCGGTTGGATAACTGATTTGGAGTGGTTGTACTTCTGAGGCGTGTCCAACCTCATTCTCTGCGGCCTCTTCTTGAACAACGACTCTCGTCCACCCATCCCGGGGTAGTAGAGTCTTGATAGCAGGAGGCGAGGATCAGGTCGTGTGACACGTCTTATGCGACGACCTGCATACCTCATGGAACTCCCCCCACAATGTGGCAGAGTGCCGTGTGTGCTGACGACTCACAGAATACCGTGGGCAGACTTGAAACGCAGCATTCCAAAGTCGTCAGCGCCGTGGATGAAACTGGGAAGGTAACCGCAAAAATGGTCGTCTTCGCAGGCACCTCTGTTACACCTCATTTTGATTCCTTTCTGTGCCATTGGAGGAATCGGTGCCACTCTTCTTGAATGCGGCTACACTCAGTACTCTCATCCAGTGCAAGGCGGCGAAGGATTCTCGTGACCTCGCTCTGAATGTAGGGTGGAAGAGAACTCCCTTCCAATCCATAGATCCTCTTGTTGATGGCATCTTCGCAGACAGTCATTGCCCTGAGAAGATCCAGAGCGTGCTCCATCTTTTGAGGAGGTATCTCGATACCGTACTCAGCTAGACCTTGGATGACCATTCTCCATCGGTCCTCGGGATGACCATTCTCCATCGGTCCTCGGGAGTTTCTTCAACCTTCTGTGGGACTGGCTCAGGGGCTACTACCCTCGCTACACCGAGTTGATACTCTCTTGCTGAGGCACGATAGTATCGTTGAACGATTCCGGTCGTGGTCTTTTGAGTTCTCACCTGCTTGATCAGGCCAGCCTTCTTCAGTCGCTCTACGTGATGAAGAATAGTGCCCGGTTTCCTTTTGAGGGCCACAGCCAACTCTTTGACAGTCATCGGCTTTGTGCCGAGTTGGCGGATTATGCTGGCACGAAGAGGATCCAAGAGTAGCTTGATCTTCTTCTTGTCTGATAGGACTTCAATGTCCCTTATTGGCGCGGACTTTCCTGAGTTCAATTCATAGCCCCCCATCTTTCTAAGTCATTCTGAGTTTCCTCGACGAGTGGCTCTTCATCTTCATCACTACTCAGCAACAAGTAGGCACGACTCTGAGAGATGGCCATAGCTGGGATGAGGATGAACAGTAGGAACAGACTCACTATCACAGGGTAGAACCCTAGAGATCCTGCCACAATCTCAACGAACAGCCAAGGGGCGTACCTCGAGCCCCATATCAACGGTGCGTAGAGGCCCACGGCTAGGGCAAGATAGAAGACCCACAACGAGAATACGCGACCTGCATGTCGTGCTCCCATTCCGACTGACTTGACGAATGCACCCTTGACTGAATAACCATCAATAATCGCTGGAAACATCATACTCAGGAGCCCTCCGGTCAGTACAAACCAGCCCACGGCCGCTGCAATGGCAAGTGTTTCATCAGTTCCTACGAGATGCCATCCCAAGATTTCTGAGATATAGACATAGCCCAGTCCTATTGGTAGGATGGCGATCAGAAAGACTACTGTTCCTGCTCCTGCCAGAGAAGCAAACTTCCGTTCGTACCAGGTGAAGACACCTTCAGCTGAAGTCCCCTCGCTCTCGACAATCTCGCGTGCCATGCCAAAGAGTGCTCCGATGGCCACGAAGACGGGTAGAAGCACGGGTATCAGTATCATGGCTATTATACCCAAGCTGGCTGGCGATGGGAAGGTTTCCACAGCTTCAGCGACGACCATTATTGCCCTGATTACTCCTGGAAAACCACCGCCAAAGGTCATTATCACAGTTATAATACCCAGCAGGATGAATACAAGCACAAACAGTGTGACGATCAGGACTCCTAGCATGGCCAAGAATAATGATATCACGTTCTTGACTGCGAACTTGAAACCTACCTTAACATCACCACTAAAGGTTCCCAAATCGGATTCTTGCATTTAGGATATCACCTCGAAACCTGAGTTGGAAGGCGCCGCCGTCCCGAGGGACGCCGGCACCTTCGCTTGTTGACTTAACTCTGCTAAACGAAGAGTGCCTGGATGAGCAGAGTAGTCTAGAGACGGGATGTTGTCGATATTGGCTGACAAGACAGGAACATCTGGGCGTGCAATCTTTGAAGGAGGACAGAGTCTTGTCAGCGCAGAGCTGGAGGAAAGAAGACCAGAGTAAGTTGTCATGAGGAAGCATCACATCCCTAGCGTAACCGCAACTTGATATCCCCGCGGCAATTAGAACACCAAGTGTGCGCCGTATGTTCTCACACGGACTTCCTCATTCTCCTCGTTCGCTCTTTCCAAATCCTTGGTCACATCAGCGTCATCCCTTCTGGACCTAATCTCGACTACGTTGTCATACACCCTGCCGAGGACATAGATCTCCAAGGGCAGAACGGCAATAATCAGACCAGGGATGATGGTAAGAGGAACTATCATCGCAATCGCTAATACGGTCCCGGCAAGGGTCTGCAGGACCGTACCAACGTTTCGCTGAGCTAGAACAGCAGTCTGTTGTGGTGGCTCTACAACATTGACAGCCTCGGACTCCATCTTGCGCCCAAGGTGGTTCGTTGCTGCGTTAGGCTCGACAGAATCGGTCACAACCACGCGAATTGCATCAGTGACCTCACGAGTCTGCGTGCGTGCTTTCAACTTTGTTATCTCCTTGAATCACGTCAACGCCCCGAAACTTCAGAACGTTCCGTTTTTCCCGAACGTTCTATTATCTCCGATTTTATATATACTATTCGGTCAGCGTATTCCTCCTCATTCAAGGTGCTGCATACCCAACGGGCTCACCAGAACGCTCCCTGGTGCCGTTTCTGCATTTGGTTGACTAAAAAGGAGATGAAATAAGAGGGTTGCACCCATAGAGAACGGCAACGACCTTTGAGATAGCAGTGGACGGATGAGAGGAGAATGAAGGAGGCAAGCCTCGCAAACCTTGTCGAGGACCTCAAGGTAGGTTTCAGTTTCGCGGTGAAGAACGTTGTGTCGTTCTTCCTAGCGGTGCTTGGTGTTCTTCTTGTAACCGCAATCATCCTGGTAATCATCATTATTTCTGTGACTATCCCATTATTCTTCACTGCGGGCTTGGACGCCATGATTGATTTCTTTGTCAGCTGGATTGAACCGTTTCCTCCAGCTGATGCAGCTGCCTTGTTGGGACTAATCCTATTCCTGATTCTTCCTATCCTCGCACCATTGTTTGTTGCATTCGGAGCGCTATTCGGTATGGCAAGGGAAATAGTTGAGAGCGAAGGAACAACTGCGGAGGGTGTCTTCACTTGGTATCGTAGGAAGTTCTTCTCTCTCGCTGCAGGCGGGATTCTTCTGTTCCTCATAGTGATTGGACCGATAGGCCTTGCTGTCTGGTGGATATTGGTCTACTATCCTATGCCTTTTGGCATGCCGTTTCACATTGAGATTGTCCTTGAGGCCACAGCAGTGGTATGGTTGGTCATGAGCAGTGGAATGCTCTCAATGGTGTTCCCATCCATCATAGATGGCCACTCAGCTCTGGGTGCGATAAGAGAGTCTGCAGGACTATGTTGGAAGTACTTTGATCGCGTAATCAGTACTTGGCTTGCTTTCATGGGAATTATCCTTCTACCATGGATTCCAGTCATTCTGGATGCAATCAGCCCGGTGTTCCATATCGAATTGGGAACATGGTACATCGTACCGTTGGCACTCTTCCTGCTTTTCATAGCAATACCGGCACTCGCGATAGGGGTCACGCGAGTCTACCTCATCCTCACTGGTGAAGAGACTCCGGAGGATGAGCTAAGTTTCGTTGAAGGGAACTGAATGGTGGTTCATGATACGCGGATTCGGTCAGCGGCAAGAAGAAAGTGAAACTGAGTGGGTAGGATTTCGATCCCACTCATCGGGCTGGTCATCCAAGTACTTCTTGCCCGATTCTCTTTCCAAATTCCCGGGCTCTGGAAAGCTCCTCTTCACTAAGTGGTCCCCTGAAGCCTTTCACGACTCCTGAGAACCCTGGATAGTAGTATGTATAATTGGTGTGATTGTCGTTGGTTCGGTTCTCGTTGGAGCCTTCTCTTACTTCGGACCAGCCTGGAGCTGGGGTCTGAGTGACAGGGTGTATTATAGCTTCGATAGTCTCGTGGGCTCCGCCACTGGCACAATCAATCTTGATGTTGATATTGAGGCTGGGTCTGTCAAGATTGAATTCGAAGACAACGCTACTTTGCTGTATAAGATTGAAGTCGGAGTCATTAATCGGACTGTCCAAGAAACAGGTGCGCCAACTGTCACGTTCTCGTCGAACACTATCGCCCTCGACTACACGGCGTTGGAAGCCAACATCACTCTAGGCAGTGCACTGAACTACACTCTGAATGTGATTGCAGGAGCGGGACTGATAGATTGTGATGTTACTCAGGGTGCGCACATTGGTGACGTGAGTCTGACGACTACCACGGGGTCAATAGAGTCTCTCATGGGGTCCGGGTTGTCTATATCTGGGAGTCCAGACTTTGCTTTTGAGAGCACGGCCGGACTGGTTGATTTGATAATCAATCTTCCTGTTGGAATAGGTGGAAGCATCGAGGGTGCAGTTGCATTTGGAACTGTGGACATTGATGCACCCGGATGGACTGAAGTGACTTCTAATCACTATGAGTCTAGTGACTATGATACAGCAGAACAGAAGGTCACTGTAGTAGCCCAGTCTAATACAGGTACCATTGAGGCACACATAAGCTAGCCTCTCCGTGTAGTAGAGGAGGTCCTCATCCTCCTCTGCCCCATCCTTTTTCCGTTCGCAGCATACCTCCTGGTCATCTAACTGTTCCTGACTGGACTCTGAGAACGCGATTGAAGCCACCCCGACAGTGAACGGGAACCTTTTAACGCGATGCTCTACTGAATAGTCTGTAATGTCCGACCATCATCCAGAAATCGACATGTCGGAAGTCTACCAGCTACCCCCTCAGGAAGTCAACCTTGCTGACTTTCCTGCAGATGAAGAATGGATTCTGGATGTGGGGGGTGGTGGAGAGGGAATTATCGGTAGGATGAAAGGTAGACAAGTAGTCGCGATTGACCGACTTGGACCTGAGCTGGAGGGCACCGCCAATGAGGCTCTCAAGCTTGTCATGGATGCACGTGAGTTGCAGTTCTTGGAAAACTCGTTCGGCACAGTGACGCTGTTCTTCACTCTCATGTACATACCTTTCGAGGACCTCGACACCATATTCTCTGAGGTGGCTCGGGTTCTGAAGCCAGGAGGAGCGCTACTGATTTGGGATGTCAACGTGGAGGTCTCTCAGGATACAGATGAGAAGAAGTACTTCATGGTCCCTCTAACAGTCACATTCCCGGATGGAACCAAGAAGGAAACCGGATACGGGTCCAAGATACGTAACCAAGATATGCGGTCGTTCGTTGGTGCGGCAGAGAAGCACGGATTCGAAGTAGTCGATCATGATACAACGGACCTTACCTTCTTTGCTAGACTCGCATTAAGGAAGGGCTAGGAGGATTACTTCCGACACCTATAGGGTCAATTCGAAGACGGATTCTGCTCGAGCAGACATAATCCTTTTATCAAGATTAGACGGTGACGCGGTATCTCTTCTTCTGGAGACCCTCATAATGACAAGCAGAAGTACACAGGGAAAGGTCCGGGACTTCGAAGCCACAACGGAGGACGCAGCTCGGCTGGCCGAATGTTTCAACTCATTCGACGATTCCGACAGCTGGCCAGGTGGTTTCACTCACGGCAATCCATATACTGCCGAACGAGTACTGGATGAGAAGAAGAAGCGCAAGACCTTCAGAGTATTGGTTGCGTACTCGGGCGACAATATCGTTGGCACCTGTGACATAGCTGAGTCCATGATGGACAAGAACGCCGCATACGTTGGCGTCCTGGGTGTCAATCCAGCATACCAAGGACAGGGCTTCGGCAAAGCGCTCCTGATTGAAGGGACCAATACTTCTGCGGAAGTCGGGTGCAGAAGACTTGACCTCCACACATGGGGCGGCAATCTCAAAGCGATGCCGCTCTACAAGAGAGTAGGCTTCAACTGGGTACCAGGAACAAGGGTGCTGATGGAGTCCTTTGTTCCAGGTATCATCTCCAATCCAGTGTTCAAGGAGTTCTTCGACAAATACGATTGGTATGATACTCTCACACGCGAGATACGACAAGAGATTGATGACTTGGTGGAAGACAATGTTGGAGTCTACAAGTACCATTTCAAAGGCGACAATGAAGATTACTTAGACGTGACCGTTGACCGTGAAGCAAAAGGAATCTGTGGATTTAGCATGGGTCTTCGGGGGGCGGTCATCTCTGTGACCATTACTCCTCAGTCTCACTCTGGCTACATAGGTTATGATGCAGTCCCGTTTGCAGTCCGAGTGGAGAACGGGACCTCCGCTGACCTGCCCTTCTCACTCAAGGCCAGGGGATTCCCTCACTTCAAGACCCGCTTGGAGAGTCCAGCTTCCGGAGTCCTATCTCCCGGTGAAATGACGGATATCAAAGGTGCTTACTCCATCACTACCGGGGCCGACCATCTGGATAGGGAAATGATTCCGGATACAAAGGTGGAAACTCAGACTGAATGGTCATTGACCCTGGGCGGCAAGACGATGCACCTCTACAGCGGACTAGTTCCGAGGGACCTCCTGAAGGTAACTTCAGGACCTAGGCACCCCACTCTTTCGCCAAGTGAATCGAAGTCAGTCCAGATCTACGTTTCCAACAATGCCGAAGAGGTAATCAAAGGAGAGTTGGAGGTCGCGGGCAGCGATGATGTAATTGTAGGGAACCTCAAATCTCAGTTCACTTTGGAGCCGAAGGGTCTGGACTCCATGCCTGTTGAAGTCACGGCTCGGAATACTGATGGTAGTTCTCTCTTGTCCTTGGATATAGCGGTCTATGTGATCAAGGACTCGGAGAGAATCCCAGTGAAGAAGCAGAAACTAGAGATTCCGGTTCTCGGTGCTGCAAGTGCGCTTGTCTATGAGGACCTAAACAACATGATAGTCTTAGAAACGGAGAGTATCCGACTTGCTCTCAGAAAGACTCCTCCAATGATAGCATCCGAGATGGAATACAAGACTCTGGGAAGGGCGATGAGTGGCTGGTTCCTGTGGTCGGAAGTTGGTTATCCTTTCCCAGAAGAAGGCAGTGAGTGGAGCCGCAGGAAGTTCAAAGTCACTCTGACAAACAGCGATACATACGCAGAAGCGCGATTTGAGGGTGACTCCGAAGAGCGTCCAGGGCTAAGGCTGTTCCTGATTTACCGCATCTTTCCCGGGCGGAACTACATTGAACTCTCAACACGGATGGAGAACCACGGTTCTGAGAAGATCAAGAATCTTGGAATCGTAACCAAAGGATGGATCGATCCAAGAATGCAGGCTCTGTATGCACCCATACGTGAAGAGATCTATCTTCTCGAATCGGTTGATTGGTCCGGATTCGAGCAGCTTCCAAAGAAACCTGATGAGTATCACGAACCGTGGATTGCGCTGACAGGTCATGATGAGAGGGGGCTCATGGGGTACATCTGGAATCAGGATGGAATCACAGAAGTCAGCCCGAGGAGAAAATGGTCAATGACCGAAACAGAGTACAAGCTGTCAGACCTTTCCCCAGGCGAGGCTGAGGAGAAGACTCTATTGTGGTGGGTCATAGGTAGCGGTAGCTGGAGGGAGGTTCGTTCACTTTGGGCCAGACTATCTGGCAATTCCATCAAAGAGATGGAACCGGTTTCTTTGAGGTCCGACCTAGATGTGGACCTACGACCAAGAACTAGCGTCATCTCTTCTCCGACTGGCACCCCAGTGCTTGTGGACTCAAGGAGGGACAACAAGATGGAGCTGTGTCTTAGGATTGCGCATGGGAATCCAGTTTCGACATCCATTGTTCTGCAGATGCCTGAAGGGCTTCTTGTGGATGGTAAGAAGGAAGCGCACTTTGAAGCGAGTGACATCATGCTAGGAAACCCGTTCATAGTTCCGGTTTCCATTTCCGTCGCCAAGAGTGATGGTTGGCTCCACAAGAGTGGTGAAGTGCGACTCCAGTTCAACAAGCGAAATGCCATCATTCCGCTGACGTTCGTGACTTACGACTCGGGGTGCGATGCAGTGCGTGAGTCCACGGATGTTGAAGGTATGGACCTCCACACGCTAGGTGCCGGTGGTGTCACTATGTCCGTTTCTGCAGGCTACGCTGGCAGTCTTGTGAAGTTCGGCCCTGAGAATCAGAGAAGTGTCTTCTACGACACTTTCCCAAGAGCTGAACCTTTCATATGGTGGGACCGCTTCTTTACCGGACTCATCCCAATCGCTGCTGGCTGGGGGGTCTGGGACTGGGAGAGTTCCCTGCCGAAAGAGAGGTGGAGGCTGTCTGAGAAGGATGTGAGCCCATGGAAAGGGTTTGAGGTCACTTCCGAGTTCTGTCATAGTCCTGGTCTGAAAGAGCTGTATTTTCGAGCCAGCTACATGATTCTTCCAGGTGTGCCAATTCTCCGTGCAGAGATATCGGCTGAGAACAGAAGCACAGAATGGAAGAGATTCTCCCTTGGCTTCGCCGGTGTCCCGCGCCTTGGTGGGAAGGAAGTGAGCAATGTACACACAGTCATCAACGGCAAACGAATCTTTCATCAACCAACGAACGATGAGACTGAGGTTGCTGTTGACCCTGAAGATAACTGGGTGGTATATGAAGAGCCCACGTCAGGTCAGGCGCTAGGGGTTTCAGTGGCATGCAAAACGAGAGATATCCTTGAGCTTCGTACCTTGTCAGAGAATGCTCAGTTAGTTACCATTAGTGACTGGCGCGAACTGGACCCCGGTGAGAAGACCACAATCGTCGCTTACTTAGTGCTAACCTCGGACCCAGAAACCATGATTCGATTGAAGTATATGCCTGAGAAGATTGACTGAAGTCAATGGCTCCTAGATGACACTAACTCGTTCTTGCCAATTCGCTTTGCCTTGGCGTTGCATTCAGCAGCCTTTACTTCGTTGCCTTCCTGCTCAAAGAGTGAAGCTGCTATCTGCCAAGTGCGACGCGCCTCGGGAAATCGGTCCAGCTTCTCGAGACAGAGTGCTCTGTGATACAGATGTTCAGGGTTGCTTGGCTCAACTGAAAACGCGGCATCGAAGTCCACGAGTGCCTCGTCATATCTCTCCTGGGAGATATAGACAAGACCTCTGCGGTGAGCGACCTCCGCGTTGTCCGGTTTTAGGGCTAGGGCGGTGTTGAAGTACTCCAACGCAGTATTATCGTCATCCATGAGAAGGTGGATGTCCCCATTCTTTGCCCATGCCTCGATGTTCTCGGGGTCTGCGTTGATTGCCTTCTGGTAGGCATTCTGAGACTGCTTGTAAGACTTCATTATCCTATGAACATCGCCCTTCCGAATCCAGAGGTTCGCGTCATCAAACTTGACACTAACGGCCTTGTCATAGTAGAAGAGAGCCTGATTGTAGTCCTTCTGTGCAAAAGCCACGTCGCCCATCATTGAAATCGCATAGGGTTGCTCCGGATCTCTCTTGAGTACTCTTACGAGTGCTTGGTTTGCGTCTTCGTATTTCTCGGTTTCAAGATACAGTGCCCCCAATTCCATGAGGGCAGGAATGAACTCCCCTTCGCTCTCAATGGCCTTGTTGAACCACGTAATCGCCCCCTCTCTCTTCCCTCTTTTCTTGAAGTAAAACCCCTTAGCCATCAATGCTCTGGGATGACGTGGGTTGAGCTTCAGGGCCGTTTCGACGCTCTTCAGCGCCTTCTCGTACTCCTCCAATTCCAACTGGGCCATGGACATGTAAATCAGCGCTCGAATATTCTCGCTGTCAATTGCTAGGGCGCTACCGAAACAACTCACGGCGTCTTTTGCAGCGCCTGCCATTAGATAGGCTAGACCCATGTGAACCCATGCGCCGACCTGTTCGCTGTTCAGACTCAGACAAATCTCGTACTGTATTATTGCCTTGCCATATACTCCCTCTGAGAGATGGAGGTCAGCCAGTGCCCGGAGGACCCCAGCAAGGCGAGGATCTCCCTTCAAGACTTCAATTGCGTTCACAAGCAAGGTTTCAAGCTCGTTCAATTCCTTTCGATGCACGGAAAGGAGCCCTCTCGGACGGATGAGCTCTGGGTCGATCTCGTTCGGGACGCCCACGTTTATCAGTTTCTCTTCGATCGCACCGATCAGGTCTTCCGGCTCCATGCCATAGTTCTCCTATAACCCTGGGACTATTGTTTCGGGGCCACTTTAATAAGCTGCGTAACAGGCGAGGTGCCTTGGAATCGAGGACTCCATTACACGAAGATTCAGCCAGATTAACTTTGGGGATATTAGGCCACTATCTTGACTGGCTTGAGATTCACGATTCGATGTTCACCATCAGCCGCGTCGTACTCAACCATGCCGACGAGTTCACCCTCGGCACCAGGCTGAAGCTCGAATTCTACCATCGCAACAGCCAAGTCGCCCGGTTCCACAGTTCCTACACTCTCACTCTTGATGGTTTCAGTGAGATCAGGAATTCCTAAGACAACCTGCACGTTACTCATCGGACTTCTGGAGTCGTTGCGAACAGCTACTCCAAAGACGACCTTTCCATCACGGATCTTGTACTCAACAACCACATCCATTCCGGGCTCTAATCCGGGACTAGCAGGTTCGGCCCTTGTGACGTACTCCCTCTTGTATGTGCTCCTAACACGCCTGAAGATGACGACGCTCACCAGTGCCAAGATGAATAGACCTCCCATCGGAATCAGCCAATGGGTTCTTGGGTTGAAATCCATTGGGTCTGGCAAGGAGTCTCCATCAGTGTCTGCCTGAGTCGGTGAGGAACCATAGATAGCTACCTCCTCATAGTCTGTCCAACCATCAGAATCTGTGTCCACACTCTTCAAATCAGTGCCGTACTTGAAGTGTTCCAGATCATCGGACAGGAGGTCTCCGTCTGTGTCGTTTGTAGTGGGATCACTGCCCAGCTGGAATATCTCGAGTCCATCTGCCAGTGTATCGTTGTCAGTGTCATCAAGCCATGGGTTTGTGAAATAGACGAGAATCTCATCGTAATCATTCACGAAGTCGAGGTCGACATCGGCATTGGTCGGATCTGAACCGTATACCATAACCTCATCGTAGTCGCTGAGGAGATCAGAATCAGTATCGGAGTTGTTACCCGAAGTGCCGTATATGAAAATCTCTTCATAGTCAAGAAGCAAGTCAGAGTCTGTGTCGTTGGTTAGAGGTGACGTGCCGTGTATGAGCAACTCCGCTCCGTCCATGATTGTGTCCGAGTCTGTGTCTCTGTTGAGGGGGTCAGTTCCCAAGGCAATCTCATCACCGTCTTCAATATCGTCGTTGTCTGAGTCGGGGTCATTCGCCAAGGTTCCGTAGATTCTGAGCTCATCGATGTTGTTTATGGTATCACCGTCACTATCCCACAGTGAATCAAGTATACCTGCGTGAGTCATGTTCATAGTGGGATTCGTGCCCGTGAATCTCACTTCCTCATAGTCACTCAGCAGGTCTAGATCTGTATCATTCAACAAGGGATTCGACCCATAGTCCAATACCTCTTCAGCATCTTCAAGCAGGTCCCCGTCTGAGTCTTTTAGAAGAGGATCTGTGAAGTACTCCTCGACCTCTTCCCAGTCGTCTAGAAGGTCGCCATCAGTATCGACCTTCAACGGATTCGTGCCAAGGGCAATCTCTTCGCCATTTGTGAGCCCTTCACCATCTTCATCGTCGTTGAAGTCTGAAATCATGTCACCGTCGCTGTCTCTTTTTCTAGGATCAGTCTTTGTCAAGAAGCATTCTTGGTAGTTTGTAAGAATATCTCGGTCCTCGTCGTCATTGCCGTCAATCTTACCGTCAGAGTCGGTGTCTGTTACTTGCGGATTGGTCTTTGTCAAGGTAAGTTCTTGCTTGTTGGTGAGGAGGTCGTCGTCCATGTCCCAGTCCGAATCAGAGGTTCCGTCACCTTTCGTGCTGTACAGAAGCGGATTCGTAAGAGTCTGGTTGTTCTCTTGGAAATCGGTAAGGCCGTCAGAATCAGAGTCTTTCTTTCGTGGATTGGTTCCCAGTATCACTTCTTGAGAGTCCAAGAGTGCATCCGAATCAGAATCTTCTTCTAGGGGGTCCGTATTGTAGACGTAGAGTTCCTCTCCATCAGTTAGCATATCGTCGTCAGTATCGGCATCAAGTGGGTTGGTTTCGAACACCTTAATCTCATCATAGTCAGTGACCATGTCGGAATCTGAGTCAGAGCTGTTCAGCAAAGTGTGCCAAGTCAGTGCTTCCTCGCCATCTACCAAGTGGTCACCGTCTGAGTCTTTACGGTTGGGATTGCTAGAGTAGCGAAATATCTCATCCCAGTCGCTGAGAGAGTCCGAATCAGAGTCACTCTTCAGCGGGTTTGTGTCGCTTGTCAGTATTTCATAGCCATCTCCAAGCATATCGCCATCGGTATCGAACATGGTGCAGTTGGTTTCATATTGATAAATCTCGTCGAAGTTGGTCAAACCATCAGCGTCGATGTCATCTAGGTCGTCTGGAATCGTATCTCCATCTGAGTCCGCAAGATTCGGATCGGTGCCACTATTGAGCACCTCGTCGCTATCTGCAATATTGTCCTCATCAGTGTCTGGATTGAGAGGAGATGTACTGTAGATGTACAACTCATCGTAGTCAGTAAGCGAATCGAAATCGGAGTCTGCATTCTCTGGGTCCGTTCCTTCGTCTATCTCTTCCTTGTCAAACAGACCGTCTCCGTCTATGTCCGGTTCAATTGGGTCTGTTCCATAGACCTGCCACTCTTCCCAATCGGATAGGCCGTCGGAGTCAGTATCATTGAGATTAGGAGACGTCCCGAGCTCTAGCTCTTTCTTGTCACTTATGAGGTCTCTATCTGTGTCCCATGAGTTGGGATCAGTACCATAGTCGTTCACCTCAGCGCCATCGGAGAGCTGATCACCATCTGAGTCCCACTGCATCGGAGACGTCAATGAGACGTAGATTTCGTAATAGTCAGAGAGGGCATCGGAGTCAGAGTCTGACCCCGTGGTGTCAGTGTTATATACCATATACTCAAGGTAGTCTGAAACACCGTCGTTGTCAGTGTCTTGATCGGTCGGTGATGAGCCCGCCATGTTGACCTCGATGCCGTCTAGAAGCATATCGCCATCACTGTCATTGTTCGTGGCATTGGAATGATATCCGTAGATTTCAAGCCCATCCACCAATCCGTCTGCATCGTGGTCCAAATTGAAGTCCGAAGTCCCATTGAGGTAGGTGCTCCATCTAGTAGCATTGGTGCCAATCACCTCAATCTCTACAAAGTCGTCCATTCCGTCGCCATCTGTGTCTTGGGCCGTCATATTGGTCCCGTAGTTCAATTCGTCAAAATCAGACAGACCGTCTCCATCTGAATCCTGTTTCAGCGGATTCGAACCATGGATGCTGACCTCTGCTCCATCTCCGATATTGTCATTGTCAGAGTCGAAGTCACCTGGATTTGTGTCATAGATGTAGATTTCGTCCCCATTTGATAGGCCATCATAGTCTGAGTCAACAACATAGTCGCTGTGTGTTCCATTCGTCATTACTAGATTTGGATCTGTCAGGGTGAGTTCGACTTCTGTGTAGTCATCCAGCAAGTCGCCGTCTGTATCGTTAAGAAGGGGATTAGTTGAGTATTCTAGTACTTCATCTCCGTCCAGAAGGAGATCTTGGTCCGTGTCGGCCTTGAGGGGATTCGTACCGAATATGTATTCATCACCATCATCAAGATTATCCTCATCCGAGTCGGCGACAAGTGGACTTGTTTCCCATGGGTCGATGATGCCATCGGCATCCACGTCCTCGCCTTTTTCTCCGAGTAGTGGTTCATACATCCCATTTGAGTTGATGTCTTCCCAACCGTCGTAGAGACCATCATTATCAGTGTCTGGATTCGTAGCGTTTAGACCCAATTGAATCTCCAGTCCATCCCTGAGCCGATCATCATCAGTGTCCCAAAGAGTCACATTTGTACCATAGGTCCGGATTTCCTGCAGATTGGTCAGACCGTCCTGGTCTTCGTCATCGTTACCGTCAATGATTCCATCATCGTCGTCGTCGTTGTCATTTGGATTGGTGTGAGTATCGTATACCTCTTCTCCATCAGTCAAGAGGTCACTGTCGGAATCTGGATTCAGAGGGTCGCAGTCGAATTGTGACTCCGCAAGATTGGTCAAATCATCATCATCGAGGTCCTCCTCCCAATCAAAGATTCCATCATCGTCAGTGTCATTGTAGAGCGGGTCGGTCTGTGTCATGAAGACCTCGAACCAATTACTTAGCGAATCCGTATCACTATCATATTCGTCATCACGCACTCCACCGTAAGTGTGGGAATTGAGCGGGTCAGTCGAGGTGACGTAGAGTTCAATCCCGTTGGGAAGACGGTCGCTGTCGAAGTCTTCATCGTAGTCACTTATCGAGTTGTCATTGGAGTCCTTATCATTGGGATTAGTGCCAAGGACGATGTACTCATCCCCATCCTTCAATCCCTCGCCGTCAGTGTCTGGTCTTCTTGGGTGTGTGTTTGAAACGTACAATTCAACATAATTCGTCAAGTCATCAAGGTCAAGATCTTCCAGATCATCGGTTATGGTGTCCCCGTCGGTATCGATGTTGTTTGGGTTTGTCCGGGTGAGATAGATCTCGTCGCCATTTGTCAAATTGTCAACGTCTAAATCCCAATCATAGTCGTTGACGACCGCATCGAAGGTGTTAGGATTCGTGGCGTTGAAACCTGCACTGAGATACTTGATTTCATCTGGATCCTTGATGCCATCAAAGTCTGTGTCCACTAAGGTGGCATTAGTTCCATAGACCAGTATCTCCCGACCATCATCAATCGTGTCACCGTCAGTGTCGCTTCGTGTTGCATTCGTGTGGTGAGTGAAAACCTCATCAAAGTCCGATAGTAGGTCTAGGTCCGTATCTGCTGCATTTGGGTCTGTCTTGTGGGTCTTCACCTCTTCTCCATCACTCAGACCGTCAGCATCAGAATCACTGTTCAGTGGGTCTGTGTTGTATGTATTAATCTCCGCAAAGTCATTCAGAGTATCATAGTCTGAATCACTGTTGGTAACATTCGTTCCATATGTCACAAACTCTGCATAGTCGCTGAGAGAATCGTCATCAGTATCAGACTTTATGGGAGATGAACGGACTATCACTACCTCCTCCCAGTCCGTCAGCGAATCATCATCTGTGTCAGTATCGGTCGGAGAAGACTTCCAGATCTTCACCTCGGGGCCATCCAAGAGACCGTCGTCATCAGAGTCGGCGTCGAGCGGATTCGAGCCTACCGAGATCTCCTTCCAGTTTGCCAAGTTGTCGGAATCCTCGTCGTCATAGAAGTCTTGTATGCCGTTGTTGTCTGTATCTACCTCATTGGGATCAGTCTTGGTGAGTCTGACCTCCTGGATGTTAGAAAGACCGTCTCCATCATTATCATCCTGACCATCATTGATATCATTGTCATCTGAATCAGCTTCGAGAGGGTCAGTCAGAGTGATGTTGTTCTCTTCATAGTCGGTAAGCGAATCTCGATCCGAGTCGGCTTCGTTAGGATTGGTGCCCAAGTATACTTCCTGCCAGTCTGTCAGCAAGTCGGAATCACTATCAGGATTATTCGGGTCTGTTCCGTGAGACATTACCTCTGCGAAATCCGAAAGTCTATCGAGGTCCGAGTCCGTCGAAAGCGGGTCTGTTCCGTAATCCAGAATCTCCTGTCCGTCATCAAGCCTATCACCATCTGAGTCAGGATTGTCAAATGCCGTGCCCTCTATCAGCCTCTCTCGAGCATCAGCCAATGCGTCACTATCGGTATCGAGGCCGAAGACTGCTAGCAGTCCTGTGTTTGACCCTACGCAGAACTCATTCTGTCCATCATTGTCCAGATCGCCCACTTGGAGTACTCCTGCAAACCCAATGACTCCGGTCTGCGAAATCAAGCGGCCTGAGGAGTTAAAGAGGGAAATAGTCCCTCCATTATCGCCTGAAAGAATCTGATTGTCTGTCAGTGGTCCTACGTAGGCCAGTTCCACTGCGGAAACCACGCCGCCAAGAGTCTTGTTCCACAATAAGTGACCAGTGGAATTGAAAACATGAAGTCCATTCCCTGAGGTCCCAATTGCGAGCTCCGGCCAGCCGCCTGAAACCAGGTTCCCTGTGGCAATGGAGTGAATTCGGTCGTCCAGACTGATGTTGTACAAGGAAATCCCCCCGTACGAGTATGCCCGAAAGTCACCATTGGCGTTACCGAAGACGACTTCAAGTTGTGCTCCTCCCGTCAGGTTCTCAGCACCGACGGCTGTTATCGTATAGATATCAGCCACCTCAAAGACGACTCCACCATTACTCTCAATTAGCGAGAATCTGCCTGCCTGGGAACCCGCAAGTACTTCATAGCTGCCGTCATCGTCCAGATCCTCTCCTAGCACTACTCGCACCGGACTATTGCTGGTGTAGTTCCATCGCTGCGAAGAGTCCACATCGTATGCGTAGGCACGGTTGTCATCGGCTCCAAGCACAATCTCGTCAACGAGGTCTCCGTCCAAGTCTGCACCCACTACTGTACGGACAGCATTCCCAAGAACTACGCTCGTCATCACTGTCTGGTCATAGGCTATGACCTGAAAGCCATCTTCTGTCCCAACAAGAATCTCTACGGCGGGACCTAGATTCCCAGCCATAGAGCTGATGGCAAAGACATTTGCTCCAAGGTCCAGACTCCACTGAAGAGTGCCATCCTCATTGTAGAGAACCAGCGTGCCATTCTGTGTGATTGCCGCCACCTCATCACGAGTGTCGCCATCAAAGTCTGCCACTGAAACGTCAAGCACCTGTGATTCAAGGTTCTCCGACCACACCATAGCTGTATCAAACGGTGTCAGGTCTGCAAGTGAAGCGGAGTCTTGCTCTGGTAACATCCCAGTTGGTTGCATAGACGGATCTCCGGCTACCGTCTGGAGCCCTACCAGAATGCAGACAAACAACAGCGCCAAGATAAGCTGGTATGATTTCATGTTATACTCTCTCCTGATTGATTTGTCTTCCAAGGCTTGACCTGGAAGTAGTCAAAGAAATCGGCCTCAACCAGAGATATCTCTTCGAATGGTACCTTCCTCTCGTTGAATGCCCTTATAAGCGGCAGAATCTGATCTGCGGGGTCATCGATGAACAGCTTCATCGCGTTTCGCCCCGACATCGCAGTATACTTGACTCCGGGTGCACTCTCAACTCGGTTCACAATCTCCCTGGACATGACGGGCAGGACAACTCGTATGCTCTCACCCCTTCCAGGTAGTGTAGAAATCAGTTCTTCAGGAGTGCCAAACTGGCTTACCAATCCGTGTTCCAGTAGACACACCCTAGTACAGTAGTCCACAATCTCTAGGTCATGTGAGATAATCACCATTGTAGTACCGAGCTCGAAATTCAACTCTTTCAAGTAGTTGAGGGTTTCATGGCGCAGGTGGGCATCGAGTCCAGTCGTTGGCTCATCCAGAAGCAGCACCGGTGGATCGTGAATCATCCCAAGACAAATGGAGACCCTCTTCCTCTCTCCACCTGAGAGCTTCTTCACCTGCTTGGTAATAAGCTCTTCATCAAATCCAAGTATCGTGAGGACTTCACGTGCTCGCTGTTCAATCTCCTTCGGTCTGAGGCCGAAGAGTCTTCCGAAGAACTGAGCGTTCTGAAGTGGAGTGAAGTCATAGTAAAGACTCAGATGCTCAAGTTGGGGTACGTATCCCACGAGCAGACTGATGAGCATTCTCTCCTTTGTGACATCGTATCCTCCAACGAACGCCTCTCCATCTGAGGGGCTGATTTGTCCTGTGAGCACTCGGAGGACAGTCGTTTTGCCGGCACCGGACGCACCTATTATTCCCAGGAACTCCTTCTTGTTCGCGAAGAACGACACTCCTTTGAGCGCGTAGAAGTCACCGAACGCGACTTTCAGGTCCTTTATGGCAATCTCCCGTTCAGGCCGTCGATCCGCATCGGTCACTTCAGACACCTCCCACCTTGTCGCTAATCTTCTCGAACATCTTGCGGCCCTCCTCTAGTGTTACCATGAGTCCCCTGAGAGCCTCCACTTTCTGAATGCGGTCAAGGTCCTCACGCTGAATGAGGTATTCTATTTGTGTGAAGGCTGCCAGCAGAGTGTTCAATGTATTGTCTATCTCCCTGACAAGCTGTGTGTCAATATCAACGATTCTCAGCCTCTTCCTTCTTCGCGACCTGTACGACATTAGTCCAACAATGAGGCCGCCAAAGATGCCGACCGAGGACATAAGAGCTATCTGAGCCATTGTCAACCCGATATCTGGACCTGTGGTCGTCGTCGTGACGTCTGGCAAATAGAGATCAAAGCTGACACTGGCATATGCTGTGGCATAGTCCTCATTACCAAGCATGATGAATATGGCATTGATTCTGCCAGACGAGTTCCAGTATGCTGGAATGAACTGGGATGAATAGAGCCCATTCTCAACAAAGCCGGCAATGAAGAAAGCTAGCGAACCGTTCGGTAGTTCAAACACGATCGCTACGAAGAGGTCATTCACAGGCTGACTGTAGTAGTCTATGACTTCCAGATTCAGATATACGCTGATTCCTGTCTGATAGGCTGTTCTATCCTCTGAGAGAGATGCGACTCCAGTTAGGGTGTTTAAAAGAAGGTAGTCGTTCAGGTTATCCAAGAGAATGCTGTTGTTACACTTGACAAGGTTCTTGTTCATGAAAATCCTTGAGGAGCCGAAGAGAGCAAGCTCAGGCTTGGTGCGGTCAAGCAAGACAACGGGCTTTCCATCCAAGAACGCACACGCCAGGGACTGGTTCTCCAGAATGTACGTGCCCTCTCCAAGCCAGAGTGATTCGACACTAGCACCCAACAGAGAGCTTGTCACGATGTCCGTTGTGTTGTCTTCAGTGTGTTTACCTTGCATTGAATAGCCGTAGGATGCCAGAAGACCATTGATGACTGTGGTATTCGCCCGGTCATCGTGGTCTCCGAATATGATGAGCTTGCCACCTCCAGCGGTATAGTCTCTCATGATTTCGATATCTGTGCTATTGAACTCTTCAGAAGGCCCAAACATCAGCACAGCAGAAAACTGTGTAAGCAGGTCTTTGTTTAGAGGCATGCCTGGAGTTTCAACGAGGTCGAGCCCTCTGTTTGCCATTGACTTCTTGAGATCTGAGAGTCCGGAGAAGGTAGTCATCCGAAATACATCAAGTAGGCCGGTCAAAGCACTGAGATCGCCAAGATTTCCTAGACTGAAACCTCCCTCCAATGTGGGTCCTTCTTCTGAATCCTGCGCCAGAGCAATCGGGAAGCCTCCGCCTCCTCCAATGTCTTCTCCAAGCCCCCCACCAAGATCCCCTAGGTCTCCCATGAAACTAAGTCCTCCCCCGTGGGAGGTGTCGAGAAGGAGCATTGCTCTGGGGTATTCAATCACCCTATCCAGTGTGATATTATACGTCCATCCCTGCTCTGTCACAATAACATAGTCACAATGGCGATAGCCGTCCATCATGATTGGGGGTGCTAGAAGGAACAGCGAGAAGTTGTAGTATCCTTCAACGCTCTGAACGCTCGACAGAGTCACGTTCCCCCAATCACTTGCATTGCCGTGCTTCTGGACAGTGAGATTCCCCAACGGTACGTTTGAAGACAACATGAAAGTATAGAGCCCAAAGTCGGCTGGAAATCGAATATCAAATGGCGCAAATGGAATCTGCTTGGGATAGACTGACGTCGAGGGAATGGGTGTAACTACAAACAGGTCTCGCATAATGAAGTTGTCAAGTAATCCAAGAATCGCACTCAAGTCAAGCGTAGGAGCCAGTAGGGAACCAGTAGAGAGCGACAGTGCGTCATCGATGTTTCCTGCCGTGACCCAATAGACAGTGCTGATACCCATCTTCTCAGGACTCCACTCGGCGTTCATGACGGATGCTTGGAAGGGTTTCACACGGTCGTAGGAGAATACTCTGCCGTACAGTGAATCACCATCATCCTCACCGTGAATGATCAGCATGGCTCCAGTTACATCACTAGTGTTCCACCCGATATTCATCACCACTGCTCTTGATTCGTAAGTTTCACCCATCTCGGCAATTCGCGGTATCTCTGCCTCTACGACTATGAGGTCGTCTTCCGGTGCACCAGTTGTGGTTGGGTCTAAGTCCCACATGGCATCGATTGATGCACCAAGTACTGTCCTGTTCTCAGCGAAGCCCATGGCAATTGTCACGTTGGCTGGTTCATTGAGGGGCAGAACGCCGAAGTCCCATTTCATGGCCAATCCAACTGAACCGTCGAAAGTGGTTGAGCCAGTCAGATTGTCATCCGAAACATGTGAGGAGATGTCCGACGAGTTACCAATCTCGAATGCACTCAGCGAAATGCTAGAGTTCAGACCGAAGTAGAAGCTGTCCAGGTCTTCGTTCACGCCATATGCGAATATCTCTTCACTGTTGAGATCGTATTTTCCATGGTCATCTTCTCCATCCCCAAATATGTCAAGACTGTACGAAAGGAAAAGACTAACATTCTCTACAGGGGCGTGTCCCAGGTTTAGGACATATGGTGTCACTCTGAAGGCTGTAAGCGGCTGGTCCGAATACTCAGTAAGGTTGTAGGCCTCTACTACCAATGTGACATAGATTTCATCCTCAAATGAGAGGACACCAACATAACGCGAGTAGCCATAATCTCCAGCACCTAAGGCCACTTGATGCATCTCACTCTTGACATCAAACTCCATCAGATTCGTGGGACTTCTGTTTCCCCACCTAAGCGCGAACATGCCCATCATTATGTGCATGCTGGGCTCCTGACTGGGGCGTGTGTCAAGTCCTGCCACAGTTGTACCATAGCTGCTCATCAGTAAGATGGTTGAGGCGTCTTTCCCTGATGCAGCGACAATGCCAAGAGCCAGTAGAGGAGTCCCTGTAGTCCTGTTGTGTGGTTCGATGGGAGTCTGTTGATTGAGGAGATACTGAAACGCCGCAGGCAGATTCAGCAAACCAGCGCCCCCGTCGTTTGCCCCGTACCCAATTGGAGTGGCCGTATCTCTCAAAACGTTCGAAAGGACTAGCGGAGTTGCCCTGTCAAATGCCTGTAGCAGGATTGCAGCTGCTCCAGCAACGATTGCTGCAGAGGCTGTTGTCGTATCAGAAACGGTGTAGTTCTCATCCACAGTTTCCCCGAGTAGTCCTCCACCAAGCAATCCGGAGATGTCCCCGAGACCTCCCAGGTCCAGGTCGCCGAAACCCAATCCGCTCAGGCCCGCCCCAATCTTTGCTCCCACGATTCCCACTCCTGGAGCAACAAGATCGGGCTTTGTCAGAAATGAGAGAGACGGTCCACGTCCAGAGAAGTCTGGAATCTCTTGCTTCTGAGTGTCGTATGCTCCAACAGTCAGAGCCTCTGCTGAGCCTCCTGGTGACATTATTGTCAAATAGTCCGGGCCGTCATCTCCTGAGGCGGCCACGACTAACACACCTTTCTCTGTGGCCTCCTTCACTGCAAGTGTCACTGCATCCCCGGGAGCACCAAAGGTGTTGAATGGAAGAAGTATGATGTCGGCGCCCCGACTGCATGCCCACTCTATTCCAGAGACAATCCAGCTGGGAGCTGCGAAGAGTCCGCCAAGTGTCACCTTCGCTGAGAGCAGAGTTGCACCTGGGGCTATTCCCGCATAGAGGCCACTTGACAGGTTGCCTGTCCCTGCAGCGATAGAGGCTGCATAGGTCCCATGACCAATTATGTCAGTTGGTAGTGTGTCTGCCTCTACAAAAGAGGCGTATGCATTGACCTTGTTGACATCTTCGTGACCAGTGTCAATCCCTGTATCAAGCACCGCAATGACAACGCCTGTGCCATTGTATCCTTGTTCCCATAGGTTTCTGGCACCAATCGTATCAACTGGAGAAGCATATTCATCGGCGCTGAAAGACGATGTGGAGAGCGAGTGTGTTTCAGAGATCTCTTGTACTTCATTTGACCAGACTGCTGTGATGAAGTCCTCTTCCGCCAGTTTTGAGATCGCCTTGCCTATCAGACTCACACGCAGCATGTTCAGTTCATAATATGTGTCTACAATCTCGGCGGTTCTGTCAGCCATAGCGATTGCGTTGCGAGCTTTGAACTCACTGGCCGCCGTATCATAAGAAACTAACAAATCCAACGTTTCTTCAGAGTCAGTTCGGTCGAGAAGAGAATTATCGATTTTGCTGGCTGGGTTGTACCCTGAATCGGCATCAGATCCAACAGGGGAAACTCCAGCGATAGAACTCACTACCATAAGCGCCACGAGAAAGGAGGCGAGGAATCTGCTCCAATGTTGTGTTTCTCGTCGTCCGAATCTGGCCATGCCATCACTTCTCTAGCGATCCTTGAATCAATCCTCTTGTAATTGCAATGTAGTAGTCAACCATGTCGCTCAGTGCTTTTGTCTTCACAATCTTGACAGGAATCCGCTTCTCCCTTAGCGCTGTCACGCATCTCTCTGCAATGACCTCTAGAGCCTCGTCTGTGTACACTTTAAGAAGCTCACCGCGCTGTAGAACAAACCTAACTCCCTTGACACTCTCCAGAGTGGTTCGGGCACGGGGGTCAACCTCTTCGAGAACTACGCCCACAGCGAATCCGCTGTTTGGCATCGACTCTTTCAGTCTTTGCGGAGTCCCAAAGGACACCAGACTCTTTCCTCTCATGAAGACCGCGACTTTGTCACAGAACTCGGATTCTATGGGATAGTGAGTGATCACGATTATCGATGTACCGTATTCCTGATTTATGTAGTTGAGATACTGCCAAAGCTCGGTTCTATTGTCAGGGTCTAGTCCACTGGTTGGCTCATCCATCAGCAGTACCTTCGGCATGTGTGCCATGGCAACACTAATGGAAGTTCTTCGCTGCTCTCCGCCACTAAGTTCCTTTGTGGCATTGTTACCTTTTTCCAGTATCCCAAAGTCTCTCAAGAGCGACTTTCCTCTCTGGATCAACTGCCACTCAGGTATGTCATACTGTTTTCCAAACGCTATGATATTCTCCAAAGGAGTGAAGGTTTCGTACATGAATGAGAGATCTTGAGGACAATAACCGAAGAAGTGACGGACTTTGGTGGTCTGTCTCGAGTCTATGCCGGCGATTCTCGCAACACCTGTACTAGGAATGTCTCCAATCAAGGCCTTGACCGTCGTAGATTTGCCTGCGCCAGACTCTCCGATGATCGCCAACATTTCCCCTTCTTGAACAGAGAATGTGACATTCTCGATTAGCTTCTGGCCTGACTTCAGCTTGACAGTGAGATTCCTTGTTTCCAAGACATCTCGGTAGGCAGGGGCTTCCTTCCAGGCGTAGGGCTGAATATAGACCTTATCTGCTATGATAGTGAGATTCGGATTTGATCTTGGTCCTAAGAGCAACTGCGGTTGTGCCACGAGGTATATCTTCGGATCGCCGACTACACCTTCAGGCTCAACGCGCACCTCTAAGAATCCCTCCGGAAGGATAGTTCCCCTTTGAGGTTGAAGCGCCTGGGTTGAAAAGCCCACAACAGTCCCGGTAATCATTATGGGGAGTCTGTCTGACGCTCTCTTTCCCCACACGGTGCAAATGCTCTGCTCGCTTCTAATCCTGACTAGCTCCTTCACTGCCTGCTGCAAGTCTCCTCCGTCATAGTAGAGGTCTTCAGAGAGGTTCCTCTTCAGGTAGTTCTGAAGAGTAATCTCAGTGGCAGCCACATCCTCCTGAGACGCCCCTTCTCCACCTACTGTGAGGACCATTTCTAAGTCGCCTCTTCTAGTCCTGCGCAGGTCCTCCTCAACATACACTACGATGCGTCTTGTCAGTACTCCCTTTTTCACCTTGAGTATTCGTCCCTTGAATTTCACCTCTCTTCCTGTAGACGTCAAGGCTCCTTGGACATCACAATGGAGCTCACGATCGTTTCTGGCAAGACACCAGTCTATTGCGTCACCAAGTCGTGCTCCTGAGAAGTAGCCCTCCTCAACAAAGGGAGGGACGCCTTCGGGCCGTGGGGGTTCAGCATCAATTCTTTCCATAGTAGTCCTCACCTCAGTCCAGAGTTGGCTTCTTCGAGAAGATGAAACTGGCAGACAATACAGCAATTACAGAGAATGCAAGAAGTGTCAGAATCGAGCTCCAGACATCTAGCAGGCTCAGTCCCTTGAACGCCGTGGCCACAAGTAGGTCCAACCCCAGATTCATGGGCAATATGTCGTTGAGCACTCCAACATCTATGAAGAAACCCGACAAGATGATGGTCGCAAACATCACAAAGAGAAACATCTGGTTTGCCTGCAGTCTCGTACCTGCAATCGCAGAGATTAGAATGCCCGTTGTAGAACCGGTCAGAGACGTAAGACTCATGATGATAATCAAGGATTCAAAGCCCGTGTTCAGATTCAGGTCAAAGGCCAACACCCAGAGAGATATTAGGAGAAGGGATTGGAAGAACCCGATGATGACGTAACCAAGTACCTTTGCAACTATTACTTCAAGTCTATTAGTCGGGGTTAGGAGCATTCTGCGAAGCGGTATGTCACCTACGATTGATTGAGCAGAAGTCATCGCTATTCCAAGATACGAGGAGAATACTACGATGAACCCCCCGAAGGTTGTGATGAGGTAACCTCCTTCAGGTGTAAACTCAATTATCATTGACGGAAATACTTCTGATCTAATCCAGAGTTTCGAGGCCCTGAAAATGATGATGCTCGCCTGCACGGTACCCATCACGCTACTTTGGCCCAGCAGGTCTGTCGCATCGACATGCATCTCAATGTAGGTTGGCTTGTTTATCGTGAGGTTTGCTTCGAATCCGTCCGGAATGATCACAAACCCATCGATTTGCATGTTGTAGAGGTCGTTGAAGGCGTCCTCTTCGCTTTCGTATTCTATTAGTTCGCCCGCGATTTGCTCTAGGAACGCCGTGAAGTTCTCAGAGAGATCCTCTCCTTCGTAAGTCCTGGTCGTGTCACGATCTATTATACCAAGAACTATCCCCCCTCCAGTTTGAGTTTCATTGGCTGAACCACCTCCTCCAAAGCCTCCACCACCTCCTAGGTCTAAGTCACCCATCTCGCTGACGTCTGTGACATACCAGAGCATGCCGATGAGAGCTGCTGGCAAGAAGAAGATTAGGAACAATGCCACCTTGTCCTTGATTATGAGACGGAGTTCCTTCGCCACCATATTCCTAATGCGACGCGATGGTTTTGTTAGTACCTCCGCCATTTCACATCCCTCTCTAGCTTATTGTGGGGAGGAGTGCCAGACATGCTCATTCTGCAGTTTTCGTTCAAATCGTCAAAAGTGTGCTATTAAGGGTTGGGTATCTATACTCGCTAGAGAGGCAAGAATCAACATCTACATGATAGATTAATAGCCTCACACGGCCAGCATCTCTGTATCTAAGTGGCAGCGCTACTAGTACGGTGAACTCGCTAATGCAGGAGTGCCTTGATGATACGTGCCTTGAACGGCTAAGAAGAGTTGCTGGCTACAACCGAGTATCTCTCACAGACGACCAAGGCATCCCTGCAACAGAGGCAGCGAAGCTTCTCCGCTCAGGTCTGAACGGGCGCGTTTACTCACCTGCAGAGCAATGGATGTTGCCCCAATGGGCGATTAAGAAGTCCCAGAAACAACCCATTGATGAGACTGGATTCGCCAATGATACCAATAGAAACTGGACATTTGTCGGAGGAGTTGGAACCAAGAAGTATGGAGTGGCCGATCCATCAGGGCTGTTGACAGTGTTGCCGGAGTGTGGTTCTCTTGACTTCTGGGTTCAAAATGGGTCAGAGATAGTATTTCCTGCTCTCGCAGATAGCGATGGTCCCAGGCTAGTACTGATATCCCCAGAAGACCAAGTCCTTGAATGGAAACACGTGCGGAGTCCGGTGGAGTTCACGCGCCTAATCTACCACTCATGCAACGGTGAACATGAGTACATCTACAACGAAATACTGGTAAAGAACAACTCACTGAAGGATGCCCTAATCACGTTCTATGTGGCAGTTCGACCTCTCTCTGTGAGAGGGGTAGAGCCGATAGAGAGCTTGGCGTTTCAGCCTGAGAAGCGACATCTGTATGCGAATGGTCTCCTGGCAGTTGTGCTGGACAAGGATCCCGATTCAGTTGTTATG
>SMTZ1_10001103_pt1 | contig 26551 bp, 35 predicted proteins | sample DeeMarSWOR136_30_FD_25667 | JGI IMG/M metagenome (IMG submission 25667)
CGATTCAGTTGGGACATTCACAGGCTCGGGATTCGAAATCCCGAAAAATGCCGAGCCAATTCTCATGTTCAATTCCAATTTTAAAATGCTCATGCCGAAGGAAGCCTGGCAGTTCACCGATGCCACCCCTCGCTTTCCTTTAGAAGGTTTTTCTCAGATTGCCTGTCTGAAATACGGCAAGGGCAGAATTGTCGTGTCTGGGGAAGCCGCCATGTTTACTTGCCAACAAGCTGGTGGCGGCAGATCGGTCGGTATGTGCTCGCCTGAAGTGCCGCAGAATCAACAATTGTTGTTGAATATCGTTCATTGGTTGGATGGGCTGTTTGGGTGATTGATTATTGAATAAGAATTTTAAAAAAGAAGATTTTAAAAGGTAGACTCCCCACAGATTGAGGAAACCCTCAGATGAAAACCCTAAGAAAAATCTGCTGGATTCTTCAATCTGTGGGGAAAATAAAATCCAATTTTTTAGGAGCGAAAAAATGAGTTCATCATTGGAATCAAAACACAAAGAACAAATTCACCAAATAATCAAGCAAATCAACCAATCCTGGCTGGAAGGTCACCCTGAAAATTTGAGCCAGTTCTTTCACGATAACATGCTGATCTTCTCGCCTGATTTCAAAATTATGAGTGCAGGCAAAGCAGTTTGTATGAAGAGTTACTCGGATTTTATCACTCAAGCAGTCATCAATGATTATCACGAATCCGATCCAGAAATTCATGTCTGGGGTGATACAGCAGTCGCATTTTATAATTTTAAAATCGCCTGGGAGATAAAGGGAAAAACCTTAAAAGAAACAGGACGAGATTTTGTTGTCTTCACTTTTGAAAATGATAAATGGCTGGCAGTTTGGCGGATGGTAGGAATGTAGAACGAATAGTATTTTGTCCTACACAATGTTCCAGAAATCAAGGCAACGGCGGTTGGATCGTTTTTTGGGGCGTATTGATTAATGGGTAAAAAGGTATAAGGTATTGTGGGAAGATCTTATACCTTATACCTTAGACATTTTTTATAGTAAAACTTAGAAATTCAATACCGTATTAAATCAAACAGGAGCAATGATCATGCAATCAAATACCAATCGACGCAAATTTCTAAAGTTAAGCGCTAGCATTGGAACAGGACTAGCATTAGGCATTCCAACTATTAGCGCCAACGGACAAACCGAGTGGAAAGCTGAAGATTTCTTCCAGATCATCAAAAGCCGTAGATCAGTTCGTAAATTCAATTCCACTCCTATTCCCGAAGAACATATTACGAGAATCCTTGATGCTGCCCGTTCTGCCCCGACTTCAGGGAATCAACAACCGTGGAAATTTGTTGTCATTCAAGATAAGGCAAAGATTGATGAGTTGAAGCAGGAGTGCATTTCTAACAGCTTGATTGCATTTAAGAAGCGCAAGAAGCCAGACGAGGAGGAATTAGAAACTCAGCGCAAAAAGGTTGAAGATTATTTCGGTGGCATATTAGCAGCTCCTGTTCATATCGTGGTGCTGACGGATAATAAATCAAAGTGGCACAGTTATAATGAAAAAGACGGGGCACTGGCGGCTGGCTATATAATTCTTGCGGCTCGGGCATTAGGTTACGGGACAGTATTCATTACAGATTCAATTTCCGAGGAAATCACTAAAAAAGTCTGTAATATACCGAACCAGTATACAAGAATCTGTTTTATTCCGATTGGAATTCCAGAAAACTGGCCTGAATCGCCTGCGAAAAAAGATTTGCAGGAATTCATTGTTCACAATTCCTTTTGAATATTTGAACAGGAGTATGGAAGATGAAAAAATTTATGACATTATTTACGGTTAGTCTTTTAGTAATAATCATACTCAACGCAAATACCCAAACTGACCCTGAAAATCCAATTCGGATTCAAAAGCTCAGCGACAGGGTGCTGGTTTTTACTCAAGACTCGCCCATGGAAAATATCGTCGTAGCGCTGGTATCGAAAAAAGGATTGGTCGTGGTAGATGCCACAGGTTCTCCTTATACCGCTGCTTTGATGCGAAAAGATATCGAAAAGGAATTCGGTCGTAACGACTTTGCTTATGTCATCAACACGCATCACCACTGGGATCACGCCTGGGGCAACCAGACGTTTTCTGAAGCTGTTTTTATGGGACATGAAAACTGTGTTGCTCAGTTGCAGCCTGGTGCGGTCGATGTTTCAGGTATGGTGGCACGCAGCAAGCAAAACCTGGATGATCTCAAGCCTCGATTAGCGACACTTGATCCCGATTCTGAGGAAACCAAAAATCTTCGTCATCGCATCGCTTATGATGAGCGTAGGATTATCTGAAGGATTTACGCCCATCCCGCCCTCAAACATATTCAACGATCGTATGAGCATAGACCTGGGAGATTTGACACTGAAGCTATATTATTTCGGCAGAGCCAATTCAGGAAGCGACATTCTGATTCAAGTTCTAGAAGAAGAACTGCTGATAACGGGTGATCTGTTTCTAGATATTGGCTAACTGCCGCTTTTTGCGGGAATGACTGAACTGGACATCCCCCGCTGGATTGAAGTTTTGAGTATCGATCTCGACGGTAAAGATAAAGTCACTCACGTCATCCCAGGTCATCGCAAAATCTGGAGCCGAGAAAAGCTTGATATGTGGCGGGACTATATCGTGAATCCATGGGAAGGTGTTCAAGCAGTCAAAGCCGAATGCCTCGATCTGGATGCAGTTATTGCTCGTTTCCCACTCGAACAAAAATTTTATTATTTGAAAGATTTGGGACACACGGATCCAGCGTTGGACCGATTTCAGAGGAATAATGTCACAGCTTTTTGACGACAACTTTTCATACCTGCAGTCACTATCGTTGAACAAACAATTGAACAATCAGGGATGGAAGCAGCGCTGGAGAAATACCGTGAAATGAAAGCTGCTATAAAAGAAGAATACTATTTTGACGAAGCATCTTTCAATTCACTTGGCTATCGATTGATGGGAAAGGGAAAGATTAAAGAAGCAATTGAAATATTTAAATTGAATGTGGAAGCCTATCCTGAATCATGGAATGTGTATGATAGCCTTGGTGAAGCGTATATGAATGATGGGCAGAAGTAATTGGCGATCAAATATTACAAGAAATCTCTGGAATTGAATCCGCAGAATGATAATGGGAAAGAGATGTTGATAAGGCTTGGCGTAAATCAGAAATAGTCATATTTGTATCTTAGAACGATGAAAGCTTATTCAAATATTTTTGATAGAAATTTTAAATTTTTCATTCGAATGTTTTCACGGCCCATTGGCTCATCCAATCCCTGACTCTATTAAATTCTTGCAACTCATCATCGGTTATTGTTGGTGCTTCGAGAAGCAGGTCTTGCAGGTTTTGTTCCTCACCATTAGTATCATCGAATGGCAAAATAAAAATCTCCACCATTTTAGCTGAGAAACCATCGGGTAAGTTGATGGTAACCGCGCCAGCTTTTACCTCCTTGATTTGTCTGATTGTGTTCATAATTTTGCCTGTTGTGTTTTCGTTAAATTCAAATTAAAAATATGATGTATAATGATTCGTGATTTTAACCATTGGATGTTCTCGTTGAGTTAATCGAATTACTCAGCCTTTTTAATTACAATTCCAAAATAATCGTTTTTTTGCCAAAGCTATTTGAATAAAGCTATATCCAAACTCTCACGATATTTTTTTCTTGCTTATGCAACTCTGGCTTGTTCATTGACAAGCATCTCCACCTTTTGAAAATTTTCAGACCTGTCAGTTGTTCCAAGAATCAAAAGGATCTGGTTGTCTATCAAGATCACACCGAGTTCACCATCACCACAAGCTTTTTTGCTTAAAATAATCGGAACAATCCAGAGTATCTTTTTATCAATGACTGCTCGCTGAAGCACTCCTGCAACCATCCCATCGGTTAATTCTCTGGAGATGTACCCGTTTGCAACTGAAAATACTTTTACACCTTCTGAACCATATATTTTTTCAAAGCGGATTAAAGCCTGTTGTACAAATTTAAATTTAGCGATCGGCATGACTTACCTCCGGGGGATTTATTTTAAAATCAAATTGAATCATAAGGTCAAAAATTCTTTTACTAGATTTAGTAAAAAGTTTCAATAATACAAATTATATTTTCAAATTCTCCAAAAAGTCAATAAAAAAAAATGAAAAAAATACCTTGATTTTGTATCTAATTTAATTTATATTGATTCCAAATATAAAATCAATCTAATTAATGAAATCAGTGGAGAGGTATATTAATGAAAGAAAAGGTAGAACAAGCATTAAACAAAATACGACCCGCTTTACAAGCAGATGGTGGTGACGTACAATTAGTTTCTGTAGATGAAGATGGAATCGTAAAAGTCAGATTGCAGGGCGCTTGCTATGGTTGTCCCATGTCTCAATTGACACTACAACATGGAATTGAGAGAAATTTAAAGGAAATGGTGCCCGAGGTTAAAGGAGTTGTTGCAATATAATCTTAACGATCTTTAACCTGCTTTTAACTTAAGGATGAATCGCAAACAAATTTTAAGTAAACTGTTAACCATATCTTATGAGCGGTTTGCTGTTTACATGATATAGGTTGTTTGCTTATTTGCAAAGCTAAGATATTGAAAATGATTATTCCATTATACATAACAATAAAAAATTCCTGTCGTTTGTTGTGTGTTTTTAGTTGGAGGGATCATTAATGCGAATCTCTGATGAAGTAACCTATGATCTCATTATTGTCGGTGCAGGTTTAGCAGGACTAAGTGCAGCATTAGAAATTCGTGAGCAGGACGAGTCGGCTGATGTAGCAGTGGTAACGAAAGTTCATCCTGTTCGTTCCCATTCTGGCGCGGCGCAGGGAGGAATCAATGCATCGCTGCGGTTCGATGATAGCTGGCACTCGCACATGTACGATACGGTCAAAGGATCGTGGTTTCTGGCAGACCAGGATGCAGTGAGAATTTTGAGTAGTGAAGCAAAGGAAGTCATTGCCCGATTCGATAAATATGGTGCTTTTTTTAATCGCAATGAGGATGGAACAATCGCACTACGGGCTTTCGGTGGACAGAGCCGTCATCGTACCTGTTATATTGCTGATAAAACAGGACATAACTTGTTGCATACACTGTACGAACAATCCATGAAACGGAATGTGAATTTTTATTGGGAATATTTTGTTACATCGATCATTGTGGAAGATGGCAAATTTAAAGGTATTACTGCCTTTGATATGTTGACAGGAGAGTTCTATTTCATTCGCGGAAAAGCACTTGTCATAGCAACAGGAGGGGCAGGACGAATTTATGGACAAAGTAGTAATGCATTGATTAATACTGGCGATGGAACAGCACTTGCGTTTCGGGCTGGTATCCCCATAAAAGATATGGAATTTTTTCAGATTCATCCCACGGGATTGTTAAATGGAATTTTGATTACTGAAGGTGCCAGGGGAGAAGGCGGATACTTGATCAATAAAGATGGTGAACGATTTATGAAGCGATATGCACCCAAATATATGGAACTGGCGCCAAGGGATTTTGTTGCCCGATCCATCCACTTTGAAATCCGTGAGGGACGAGGCATAAACGATCAGTACGTTCACCTCGATCTTCGCCATCTCGGTGAAGAAAAGATAAAGAGCCGCTTACCACAGATTCGAGAAATAGCTATTCATTTTGCAGGAGTTGATCCCGTTTATGAGCCGATTCCCGTTCGACCTACTGTGCATTACACCATGAGCGGCATTGATGTGAATTCAAAAACTGAAACAATGATTCCAGGAATATTTGCAGCGGGCGAATGTAGCTGTGTGAGTGTGCATGGTGCTAATCGATTGGGCGGTAATTCATTACTGGAAACCGTAGTCTTTGGTCCCATTGCTGCCAGGGAGGCGTCAAAATTTTCAACACAAAATGACATTTTGGATTACTCGAAAGCTTCTTTGAAATATGAAGAAGATCGGCTAAATAGTTTATTCGACCGATCCAGCGGGGAAAAAGTAGCATCTATCCGAAATGATATGGAAAAAACGATGGTAAACAGTTTTGGAATCTTCCGAAATGAAAACCTAATGCAAGAAGGACTCCAACAGATTCTCGAATTGAAAAGACGTTATCAGAACGTAGCGATCGAAGATAAGGGCAAAGCTTATAATTTGGATCTGATAAGAACATTGGAATTGGGCTGCATGTTGGATATTTCCCATGTAATAGCCATTGGTGCCATAGCTAGAAAAGAGAGCCGAGGTGCTCACTTTCGGGAGGATTTCCAGAAAATGGATAATCAAAATTTTCTGAAGCACACGATGATCAGTCTGGATGAAAAAGGAGAGCCGCAGTTGAGTTATAAGCCTGTTGTGATTGAGGATATTGAACCGCTAACGGAAATTAAATATTGATTTTAGATTAATCATTTTCGATTTTAGATTTTTTTCTGGAATTTTGCAATGTCGATAACACAAGGGATGGAAGATATTTGAGCTTGGCGCACGTCTGGAGGAATTGATGGCAGCGTCAGTTGATCTAATTCCTTTAAGTCCGCCGACAAGATTTACGAAATACATTGAAAAACAAGGAACGATTATTTATCAAATTTAAGGATAGAACTTTTTTCCAAGTGATCGAAACAATCCAAAAGATGAAAGGCTCAAACTAAGATCAGTTGGGTTGTTTCAATCCGTTAAGCATTTTATCTTTTTTTTACAATGAAAATATGAAGGAATCAAATCTCAATGAATTTCACCACCAAAATTTTCAGATACAATCCCGAAAAAGATAAACAAGGTCGCCTGGTCGAATATTCCGTTCTAATGGAAGAGGGCATGTCCGTGTTGGCACTATTGCATCAGGTTCATGATGAGTACGACAGAACACTGGCATACCGCTATTCCTGTCGTGGGGCGATCTGCGGCACCTGCGCTGTGATGATCAATGGTACCCCTCGGCTTGCCTGCAAAACTCAGGTGAATGATTTGCTCATAGAAAATGAAACCATTACGCTGGAGCCACTGGCGCATTACGGCGTGATCAAGGATTTAGTGGTCGATAAGCGGCCGTTCTGGCAAGCAGTGAATGCCACCATGCCCTGGCTGTTCCGAGAGAAAGAACTGCCCGATGAACGATTCAATTATGAGATGAGCATGACCCAAATGGACCTCGACCAATTGAATCGATCTTCCGATTGTATCAAATGCTCCTGCTGTCATGCGGGCTGTCCCAAAATTGATGAAATGCCTGAATTCATTGGTCCAGCGATTTCGATACAGATTCATAAACAGATTTTCGATCCCAGGGATCGGAATTTTGAAGAACGTAAGAAAATTAGTGCGGCCAAAGAAGGTGTCTTAGCGTGTGACAAACATGCCGTTTGCGTGAAAGTATGTCCCAAGGATTGCCGCCCATTGCGTGCGATTACATTTATCCAAAATCGGATCAAGTGATAGAGGTAGAATGATGGAATGGTGGAATATTGGAGTGATGGAGCGTTGAAGGATTAGTTTTAGGAATTGAAATTTTGAATTTGGGATTTATTTGGAATTTGGAAATTGGAATTTTGAGGTAGTTATGGATAGAATCATAAATTTTGATCATGGATCTGCCACACAGCCGTTGCCTGAAGTGGTGGAAAGCATGATGCCATTTTTGAGAGAAAATTATGGCAATCCGTCCAGCATGCATGTGCTGGGTCAGCAGGCGAAAGCTGCTCTCGATAAAGCTCGGGATCAGGTGGCAAAGCTGATTAATGCTGATCCAGGTGAGATTTTTTTTACCGCATCAGGCAGCGAGTCTAACAATTTTGCTTTGAAAGGCGTGGCTTTTGCGAATCGCAAAAAAGGCGATCACATCATTGTTTCAGCGATTGAACATTTTTCAGTGCTGCAGGCAGCCAAATCGCTGGAAAAATTGGGCTATCAGGTCACCCAGGTTCCTGTCGACAAAAATGGTTTGATAGATCCTGGTGATGTAAAAAAAGCGATCACAGATAAGAGCATCCTGATTTCGATTCATCATGCCAATCCTGAAATTGGAACGATTGAACCGATTGAGGAAATTGGGAAGATCGCTAAGGAAAAAGAAGTATTATTTCATTCGGATGCCATCCAGACAGTCGGTACGATTCCTGTTGACGTGAAGAAATTGAATGTTGATTTTCTCAGTTTTGCGGCCAACACGTTTTACGGTCCCAAAGGTGCGGCGGGACTCTATATCAGAAAAGGAGTCAGGATCAATCCACTGATTGACGGGGGAACTCAGGAAGGCGGTAGACGAGCAGGCACTGAAAATATGATGGGTATCATCGGCATCGGTACAGCAGCCGAGATTGCAGCAACAGAAATGGAAAAACGAGTCGCCCATGTTCAGCCTTTACGAGATTTGATGATCAAATCCATTGAAGAAAAAATTGATCACGTTTATCTCCATGGACATCGCACCCAGCGATTGCCGAATAATGTGAATTTTGGTTTTGAATTTATCGAGGGCGAGTCGATCCTGCTGTTTTTGGGAATGAACAATATCATTGCTTCCAGCGGATCTGCCTGTATTTCAAAAGCGTTAAAAGCATCTCACGTGTTATTGGCAATTGGCGTTTCCCACGCTATTGCCAATGGAACAATTTTATTTACGCTGGGTATTGATAATACTGAAGATGATGTCAGGCGTTTAGGAGACAAGCTTCCAGGAATTGTAGAAAGGCTACGTTCGATGTCTCCGCTTTATAAAAAATGATTTTGGGTAATTAGGTAATAAAGGTAACAGGGTAATTGGGATTAAATTTTGCCCAATTGCCCAATTACCAAATTACCAATAACCCAGATCGAGAAATTGAATCGATATTTAAAAAATATAAAATGAAAGGATAATACGAAAATGACAGGTCCATATAGTGAAAAAGTGATGGATCATTTTATGAATCCAAGAAATGTTGGTGAAATAGAAGAAGCGGATGGCGTTGGGACTGTGGGAAATCCTTCATGTGGTGATATAATGCAAATGTTCATTAAAGTTAAAGACGATACAATTGTTGATGCGAAATTTAAAACCTTCGGGTGTGGCGCTGCCATTGCTTCCAGCAGTATGGCAACTGAATTAATCAAAGGAAAAAAAATAGAGGATGCATTAAAAATTACGAATGCAGAAGTGACAAAGGAACTCGGGGGACTCCCGAAAGTCAAAAGGCACTGCTCGGTTCTGGCAGAACAAGCTCTACAAAGTGCACTGGACGATTACTATAAGAAAAAAGGGATTCCATCACCGATAAAGTTGAAAACTGAAGAAGAAATGCATGAAGAGGAAGTTGTAAGTGAATAAATATTGAAGTGCTTAAAGTTTAAAGTGATAAAAGTAAATAAAAAATCTTTTGTTCACTTTGGGACTTAAAACTTTGACAATTTTCAAAAAAATCATCCATGTTGATAGACAAAATTTATGGAAAAGAATAACTCAGTTACTATCATCGCATTCAGCGGTGATTTGGATAAATTATTAGCAGCATTCATAATTGCGACTGGAGCGGCAGCTTCGGGCAAGCAGGTCAACATGTTTTTCACTTTTTGGGGATTGAAGCTGCTGCAAGGGACAAATAAGAAGCCCAACCGTTTGAATTTCTTGCAGAAGATGTTTGCCTTTATGGTAAAGCCAGGCACGGAAAAGCGATCTATTTCTAAATTGAATATGGCAGGAATGGGATCGATGATGTTGAAAAAGTTGATGAAGAAAACCAAGGTACCATCGCTTGCCGAATTGGTTTCGACAGCGAAATCGTTGGGCGTCAAGTTTACCGCTTGCACGACCAGCATGGGAGTTATGGGAATTACAAAGGAGACTTTAATCCCAGAGGTTGATAACATCGCTGGTGTCGCCTCATTTTTGGCGGATGCGGAGAAAAGTAGTGTGACTCTTTTTATTTAGTTTAATTGAGATTCAAAAAAAAAGAAATGGCGTTAGAATGAAACCTGATTTTACTATAGATTGTTTGGGATTGTATTGTCCGATGCCTATAATTAAAACGGCTGAGAAAATCAAAGAATTATCAGCAGGACAAATCCTTGAAGTGATCTCCGATGATGAGGGAATTGTCGAAGATATGCCAAATTGGTGCAAGATGACAGGGCATGAGTTTATTGAGATAAAAAAAAATGATGATGAGTATCGAGCTTATGTTAAAAAAGTCGTTAGGTAATTTGGTAATTGGTTAAATGGGTAATTGGGAGCGAGGAAAAATGTCGTCAAAAAAACAAAACGGAATTAAGAGAGTATAGCCCGCATTGCTAATGAGTCTCATAAATAATAATTCGTGCAACTCGAAAAATTAGCATAATCTTCCATTGGCAGATCAATTATTAATAGATCCGCTGAAATTGGATTGGTGGTCTAAAATGTTGTTTGAATGACATGAACCTGATAGTATAAATGTAAGGAGGATGAATCACAGAAAGCAGCAATAAACAAGATGAATCAACTCAAAAATACCAATAAATTAATCAACGAAACCAGCCCTTATCTTCTCCAGCACGCCCACAATCCAGTCAACTGGCACCCATGGAATGAAGAGGCATTAGGATTAGCCAGGAAATTGGATAAACCAATTTTTCTTTCCATCGGATATTCTGCCTGCCATTGGTGTCATGTGATGGAACATGAATCGTTTGAGAATGAAGAAATTGCCAAAATTCTCAACGAACATTTCATTTCCATTAAAGTGGATCGGGAGGAGCGACCCGACATCGATGAAATTTATATGACCGCTGTCCAATTAATGACTGGCAGTGGTGGCTGGCCCCTTTCGGTCTGGTTGACTCCTGATTTAGAGCCATTCTTTGGTGGTACGTATTTTTCACCAGAAGATCGCTGGGGAAGAACTGGCTTCCGAAAAATTCTAGTGCAGATCGCCCAAATCTGGCAACAACGTCGAGGAGAAGTTCTAAAAAGCGCCAATCAGATTACTGCAAGTTTGAATCAAATCAACAAGGTGAAATCTGCTGATGTCCTACTGGATCAATCGCTTTGGCAATTGGCATTTAAATCTGCTGACCAGCGTTTTGATGAGCGACACGGTGGATTTGGCAGCGCTCCGAAATTTCCAATCGCAATGGAATTATCTTTTCTGCTGCGCTATTATTTTCACATAGGAGAGAAACGAGCGCTGGCAATGGTGGAAAAATCCCTTCAGGAGATTGCAAATGGCGGGATCTTCGATCACCTCGGCGGTGGCTTTCATCGTTATTCCACGGATGAACGCTGGCTGGTGCCTCATTTTGAAAAAATGCTCTACGATAATGCTTTGCTTACTATCACATACCTTGAGGCTTATCAAATCACAAAAAATGCCAATTATAAAGAAACAGCCATTGCCACCGTGGATTATGTTCTGCGGGAAATGACCTCTTCCGAAGGTGGATTTTATTCTTCCCAGGATGCCGATAGCGAAGGCGAAGAAGGCAAATTTTATGTCTGGCAGAAAAGCGAAATTGAAACCATTTTAGGTAAAGAAGAATCCAGGCTGTTTTGCGATATTTATGACGTTTCTGACCAGGGCAATTGGGAAGGGAAAAATATTCTCTACCTCCGTCGCAGCCTGGAAGGGGCAGCGAAGGAGTATGGTTTATCGTTATCAGAATTGAAAGACCAACTGACAAAGGATCGACGGCAATTATTTGAAGCTCGATCAAGACGGATTCCATCTTGCACTGATGATAAAATTCTGACAGACTGGAATGGACTGATGATCTCAGCATTGTGCAGAGGCTTTCAAGTTTTGGGCGACCAAAAATATTTAAAAGCCGCCCAAAAAGCTGTTGATTTTTTGCTGGAAAAACTTTATATTGATGGGAGAATTTTAAAGACTTATCGCAACGGGAAAAGCCATTTAACTGGATATTTATCAGATTATGCCTTTTTGATCGCTGCCCTCATTGATTATTATGAATCGTCGTTCGAGTGGGCATATTTGAAAAAAACCATTGAAATCAACCATCTGATGATTCAAAAATTCTGGGATGATAGCAGCGGTGGATTCTTCTTTACCTCTGTAGATCACGAGCGTTTGTTGATGCGAACACGAAATCCGTATGATAATGCGATTCCAGCAGGGAATTCAATTGCTGTGCATAATCTGCTGAAACTGAGTCAATTTACTGGCGATTTTAAATTAAAGGAAAAAGCGGAACAGGCATTGAAACTATACACGACCAAGATGGAGCGATCGCCTTCGGGATTTGCAGTGTTGTTAAGCTCTTCGGATCATTTCTGGGGGAATCCAAAAGAGATTGTGATTGCTGGGGATCGAAGTTTAGAAAAAACACAGGAAATGATTGCTGTCGTTCATGAACATTATTTACCTAACAAAATTTTGGCGTATGCTGATCCTTTTCTCAATAAAGAAATTGACGAACTGCCAGTTGTCGAAGGAAAGCTTTCATCTGATGGACAAGCGAAGATTTTTGTGTGCGAAAATTATGTCTGTCAGCGTCCGTTTTTGAATAAAGAGGATTTTGAGAATTTTTATAGTTCGTTAATAGAACGATAGTTTTTTTGTCCAACGGATTGAAATAATCCAACGGATTTTATATTTCGCCCGTTTGGGAATTTATTGAAAATGATTTTAAATCAAATGAAAAGACTTCAAGAAATTCAAAACATATTACAGAGAAATAAATCTCTATTGAGCTCCAGGTTCAAGGTTAAAAACATCGGTGTTTTTAGCTCTCACACTCGTGGCGAAGCAAGAGAAAAAAGTGATATTGATATTATGGTGGAACTCTATGAGCCGATAGGCTGGGATTTCATTGAATTAAAAGAATATTTGGAAATGGTTTTAGAGAGGCCAGTTGATTTGGTCACCAATAAAGCGCTAAAACCTTTGATCAGAGATGATATTCTTAAAGAAGTAGTCTATTCATGATGAAAAGACCCTACAGACTCTATTTGAATGATGTTATCTAGGCGATGAGCAAAATAGAAAAATATGTGCAGGGATTAGATTATGATTCTTTCGTCAACAATGATATGGTTATTGATGCAGTACTGAGAAATATTGTAATCCATGAATATTTTGGAGTGGATCTGGATAATATTTGGAAAATTGTTGCTGAAAACATTCCAGAAACAAAACCACACATAATCGAAATGTTAAAAGAACTGGAAAAGAGATAACACCCATGAAAAAAATCGCCCTATTCGCCTTCAACGGAGAAGCCATGTGCTTTGTCCATGTTTTATTGAATGCACTTGATATGCATGAAAGAGGCTACGACGTAAAAGTCATCATCGAAGGCTCAGCAACCCGATTGGTGGAAGAACTCGCTGATGAGACGAAGCCATTTGCCAATCTTTACAAAAAAGTGAAAGATCAGGGATTGATCGATTGTGTCTGTAAAGCCTGCGCCAATAAAATGAATGCGTTAAATGCGGCGGTTGAACAGCAGCTTCCGCTGTGTGATGAACTAGCGGGGCATCCCAGTATGGCGAAGTATTTGGAGCAGAGATTTGAGATCATTACTTTTTAATTGGAGGACAAGATGCTATCTTATCCTAAAAAGGAGTCTAAAAAATGTTAGATTTTGATCGTATTACATTCAATCCCAAAATTATGGGTGGACGTGTCTGTATTCGAGGAATGCGGATAACCGTCTCTTTATTAGTAAATTTGGTTTCAAATGGCATGACCACAAAAGAAATTCTTGACGATTATCCGTATCTTCAGAGAGCAGACATTGAGCAAGCTTGGAAATTTTCAGATGTAACTTACTAACAAAATTATTGGTTAGGGGAGGAAGCTATAAATGAGAATTTTATCAATTTTTTTTGTAGCCATTTTTTTGGCTACTGCATTTTTATCTGCCCAAACCATCAGCGATGCAACCCAGGCTTGCATTGATTGCCATTCCAGCATCAATCCTGGCATTGTCCAGGATTGGATGAACAGTCGACACTCAAAAACATTGCCAGCCGACGCATTGAAAAAAGAAAAACTTGAGCGTAGAATATCGAACGAAAACATCCCTGCGGAACTGGCGAATACAGTTGTTGGGTGTTATGAATGCCATGGTCTGAATACTGAAAATCACAAGGATAGCTTCGAGCATTTTGCTTACAAAATAAATGTAGTTGTCTCGCCCAATGACTGCAAGACCTGCCATTCGGTTGAAGTGGAGCAATATTCAATGAGCACAAAAGCACATGCAGTGGGCAATCTGACTAAAAATCCAATTTATGATTTATTAGTAGAGACGACAATAAGCCCCAAGACAGTCGAGGGTGAGAACGTTGTTCAGGATAAAGCATCTCATTTTACCAGGCGGGAAACTTGTTTCGGGTGTCACGGCATTAATCTTGAGGTAACAGGAACGAAAACAATTAATTCTGATCTTGGCGAAATCGAGGTCCCCGACCTGACGGGCTGGCCCAACCAGGGAGTGGGGCGAATCAATCCTGATGGTAGTGTGGGCGCTTGTACTTCATGTCACCCGAGACATGCTTTTTCCTTAATCGATGCCAGAAAGCCATATACCTGCAGCCAGTGCCACATCGAACCAGACGTGCCTGCTTACAACGTTTACAAAGAGAGTAAGCATGGCAATATCTTTTTTGCTCGTGGTGAAACATGGAACTTTGATCAAATGCCATGGGTTATAAGTAAAGATTTTAAAGCACCGTCATGTACGGTCTGTCACAGTTCTTTGATCACCGATCCTGAAGGCAATGTGGTAGCTGAGCGAACGCATAACTTCGACTCCAGAATTTGGGAGCGGATTTTCGGCTTGATTTACAGTCATCCGCATCCAGAAAGTGGTGCGACGTACAAGATTAAAAACGCCGATGGATTGCCATTACCAACGACATTTGACAATCGCCAGGCTACAGATTTTCTGATCAGTAAGGAAGAGGCAAAATCCAGACAGGATCAGATGGAAAAAATTTGCAGAAGTTGTCATTCAACCGATTGGGTACAGAAGCATTTCGAGAAATTCGATAATACCAATACGGAAACCAATGGCATGGTGCTAACAGCGACTCAGTTGCTGCAAAAAGCCTGGGACAAAAAGCTTGCGGACGATCAAAATCCATTTGACGAAGCGATCGAGATGAAATGGGTGCAACAGTGGCTGTTGTACGCCAACTCGGTCCGCTATTCCTCTGCCATGACTGGAGCGCCTGATTATGCAACGTTTAAAAATGGCTGGTGGTATTTGACAAAGACATTGCAGGAAATGCATAATAGTGTTATGAAAAAATAAATTTATTTGACCAACGAGTGAAATTCCAAATAACAAAAAACAAATTCCAAATAAATTCCAATGTTCAATTTCCCAGAATGCTCAAGCAGCTTGGTTATTGTGCTTTGTCTTTTGAATTTTGTTTGTCATTTGGAATTTGAGTTTTGAAATTTTATCTGTTGGAAAAATTGAAAAAAATATTTGAATGATTAATCTTAGATAAACGAAAGGATAATATATGAGTACACAAAAAGCCGATCTTGAAGCTCTGCAGTTGGCTTTGAAGATGGAAACAGATGGTTATAATTTTTTCAAGGATGCTGCAGTTCGAGCGAAAAATCCTCTCACCAAAGAGGCTTTCGATTATTTCGCTAAATGGGAATTGGAGCATGTTGAGTTTATCAAAAAAATGTATCAAAAATTGAATGATACGGGTAAATGGTTGTCAATCAGCGAGATGAATCAGAAAGTTGGCGATGCTGCCGTGGCAATTAAGACAATTTTTAAAGAAAAACATGAGCAGATTGATAAGCATATCAAAATCGATACCAGCGATCTGGAAGCATATATGCTGGCGAGAGATATTGAAGATAAGGCAACGGTTTTTTATAAAAAGAAAGCAAATACAGCAGAGGATGCCATCGCAAAGAAATTCTTTACTTTTATGATTGATATTGAGCGAGAACATTATAATATCTTAAATAATTCCTATCGCTTCCTACAAGATCCCGCTCTCTATAATCTGGAAGAAGAAAACTGGATGTTTGATGGAGGCTAGATTTGACTTTAAATTATAGATTACGCCAGAGGCGGATGTACCTTTGGTATAATTAAGATCTTAGAATGAATTAGTCAATTAGTCATACTTATTGGATTATTAGATTTTAATGTCTAAAATGTCAAAAAAACAAATTCCAAATAATTTTCAATAATCAAATCCAAATCTGACCAGATTTGAAATTTGGATTTTATTTATAATTTGTGATATTGATCTTGGAATTTTGTCTGGTTAACGAATTAATTTGCACATTAATTCAAACATAACATAAATTCAAAAGAGGAGAATAACAAATGAAAGCTATTGTTGATCCCGATCTTTGTACCGCTTGTGAGCTTTGTGTCGAAACTTGTCCTGAAGTTTTTGAAATGGATGATGATGTAGCAAAAGTTATCGTTGACATCGTACCAGCAGATTCAGAGGATTGTGCAAGAGAAGCCGCTGAAGATTGCCCAGCAGAAGCAATAATCATTGAGGAATAAAGACGTCATCTTAAAAATTCTTTTAAATTTAAAAAGATGCTGGAAAAGTTTTCTTTTCCAGCATCACGATTTATACTCGTTTCGGTTTAGAATTTCAGTATTGTTACTTTTCAATGTATTCTTCATTCAGTCTCACAATCCTCAAACAAAACGATTACTTTACTACAAATTGAATGGTAAAAGAGATGGACTAACATGAAAAGCTTAACTGTAACGAGTATATTTAAGCATAAGATTATGCTCAATGAACTCGGACTGTAATATATGAATTTGCTTCACAATTGGTTTCTCCCTCTATTGAATCACTCCTACTCTTCTCGATTTTTGACATAAAATTATTAAATTTTATTGCGATCACTATGGAAATGAACCCAAACTAATTCAAATTAAATGGAAAATAGGTTTTAAAATGACAATAAAAATAGATGGTATGTCCTGTAATTATTGCAAAATGGCTGTGGAAAAAGTACTTGCAAAGATTAAAGATATAAAATCCTTTACAGTAAATTTAGAGAAAGGTGAAGCGATTATTACGGGGAATCCAGTAAAACAAGTTGTTATCGATGAAATCAATAAGATTGGTTACAAAGCAACACTCGCGGAATAAATTCAGGAATCGATATGGTGATTAAAATACAATTTATGAAGCAAAAAGTGATGCGGACAGTCGTTTATATGCTTTTGCCCGCAACTGTTGCTGCTGTCTATTTTTTCGGCTGGCGCAGTTTGGCGATGGTGGCGCTATCGGTCATCAGTTGTGTAATCACCGAATGGCTCTTTGTGCGAAGCGTCAATGGCAAGGTTTCAGAAGCTGTCTTCGTCACCGCATTTCTTTATGCACTATCGCTGCCGCCCACGCTGCCGCTGTACATGGTTGTCATCGGATCGGTCTTTGCAATTACGTTCGGCAAAATGGCGTTCGGCGGATTTGGCAGTAACGTCTTCAATCCAGCCATGGTTGGAAGAGCTTTCGTTTACATCACGTTTCCAATTCAGATGACGAATCGGTGGATTCCTGCTGCCAACTTTTCTGATTTTCCCGGGGGCTTTGCAGCGTGGCAATTTCACTCGACTCTCAACTATCTTTCTGCAATCACCGAAGCGACGCCACAGATCGCCTACAAAGAAGGAGCGACAAACCTGCCGAGTTATTTTCAGTTGTTATTCGGCAATATCGACGGTCAATTCGAACGGCTGGGCGAGACCACACTGATCGGCGCTGGTTCCATGGGAGAAGTTTCGGCAATCCTGCTGATAATTGGCGGGCTGTATCTCGTTTACAAAAAAGCAGCGAACTGGAGATTGGTCATTAGCTTCTTCGCCACCTTTCTCATATTTGATTCAATTCTCCATTTAATTTTGCCAGCAAAAGTGCCGAATCCGTTATTTGGAATTCTCGCAGGATCGGCAATTTTGGGAGGCTTTTTCATTGTCACGGATCCAGTATCGGCACCAAAAACGGATATTGCTCGATTTATCTATGGTTCGCTTATTGCCATTTTTACCATTATCATCAAATCTTTTGCCTTGTTTTCAGGCGGATTGTTTTTTGGTGTGTTGCTGGGAAATATGTTTGGGCCACTTATTGATTATTATGTGAAAAACTATCAAGCCAGGAGGAAAGCAGCATGAGAAAAGGAATCCTTACCATCATCTTTATGGTCGTCATCACGATCGTTTTCATCTCCGCCCTGGCATCGATCCATGAGCTTTCTAAAGAGCGAGTCATGCAAAACGCTAAAATCGACCAGTACAAATCGATACTTTATGCATTTGATATTTTTCCTGAAAATGTGGATGAACGAGAGTTGGGATTAACCGCTACAACCGATGACATCCCCTGGCAACAGGATATGATTTTGAAAGCCATCGAAAATCAAATCCGCTCTGTAAAAATCCCAGTAACCGAGCAACAGAAAGAACTTTTAAAAAACAGTTTATTAGCGGTGAAAGATTCGGTTGAAATATTCGTGCATCTAAATGAACAGAATGAGGTTGTGGCTTATGGGTTCCCACTGCGAGGCAAAGGATTGTGGGGCACGATCACTGCTTTTGGTGTTATCTCAGCCGATTTACAGAAAATGGTTGGAATTGATTTCACGGAACAAGTAGAGACACCAGGTTTGGGTGCTCGTATAACAGAAACCGAATTTAAATATTTTTTTCGCAATCTTGATTTGAGTGGTTTTCAAGATAAATATGGACAAACTCCGCCAATTATACTTGTAAAAAAGAAAGAAATCACAAATAGGGAACAATCGACTAACAGCTTCCAAGCAATTACAGGAGCCACCCAAACGGTTGATGGGGTGCTCAAAATGATAAATACTGATTTGCAGTTTTATTTCAATTTACTCTTGGAAAATGAAGAAATGATTAAAAAATTACTTGCTCGATTCAGTGGAGTAGTGGAGTGATGAATTAATGGAGTTGGTTAAGTATTTGAATATCCTACTTAATCCCTATTCAAAGGGGGACTTGTTATGTAAATTCTCTCCTATGAAAGGGATGGATGATGGAATCAATACTCCAACAATCCAATACTCCATCACTCCACTTCTTTAACATTTAAAATTTATAACTCTCGAAGGTTTTAAAACTTCGGCAAGTCCTAACGGAGAAAAAAATGCCAACACCAAAAACAATCGATATAATCAAAAACGATCTCTGGAAAAATAATCCAGTAACCGTCCAAATACTTGGGATTTGTTCGACGCTGGCTGTGACGAATATATTTATAAATACCCTGATTCTGGCCCTGGGATTAACTTTTGTCACTGCATTTTCTTCGCTGGTGATTTCACTGATCCGAAACATTATTCCAGCGAGAGTGAGAATGATGGTGCAAACTTTGGTTATTGCCAGCTTTGTAGTGATTGTCGATATTGTTCTGAAAGCGTATGTCCCCAATATCAGCAAAGCACTGGGTCCCTATGTTGGACTTATTATCACCAACTGCATCATCATGGGCAGGTTGGAAGCATTTGCTTCTTCAAATAAGCCATCGTTAGCATTTCTCGACGGCATCATGTCAGGATTGGGATATAGCTACGTGATTTTAGTGATTGCATTTTTCAGGGAACTATTAGGTTTTGGGACCATTTTGGGATACCAGGTCATGAATCCACTGATGTATGCAATCGGATATTCCGAGGGCTGGATTCAGTGGGCATTTATGATTATGGCGCCAGGCGGATTTTTTATGCTAGCACTATTTATCTGGATTGCTAATAATCTTTCAACCATGAAAATTTCTCATAAAGGATAATAGGAGATTAGATATATGGAAGGCTTGTCACCCTGGGTGATATTTTTCGCTTCAATTTTTACAGGCAATATTTTATTAGTGTACTTTTTAGGGATGTGCTCATTTCTTTCAGTTTCAAAACAGGTGAATACAGCATTAGGGCTTGGGTTAGCCGTGACTTTTGTGCTAACGATTACTTCGGCGCTGAATTACGTGGTCTATTTTTACCTGCTTGAACCATTGGGTATCGAATATTTACGCTACATTGCTTTTATTATTGTGATCGCGTCTGCCGTTCAGTTGCTGGAAATGATCATCGAGCGATTTTCTGAACCACTTTATATTAACCTGGGAATTTTTCTGCCGCTGATTACCGTTAACTGTGCTATTCTTGGTGTTTCTTTATTCATGGTGATCCGAAATTACACCTTCATTCAAAGTGTCCTGTTTGGCGCTGGCAGTGGTTTAGGCTGGCTGCTGGCAATTTTAGCTATGGCAGGAATCAGACAACGGCTGAATGAAAAGAAAATTCCTCCTGCGCTTCAGGGTCCTGGGATCGTATTGATCATTTCAGGATTGATGGCAATGGCTTTCATCGGTTTCTCTGGGATTGTTCAGATTCAGTGAATTTTGGTAACTGGGTAATTCGGGTAATTGGGTAATGAGGTAACTAGGGTGACTGGGAAATATGATACATATTCCATGAAAAATTCCAAATTTCAAATGATAATTATCAAATAAAATTCAATAATAAAATCTCAAACTTCAAACAAATCGAATAGTGATGAAAAAGTATACTATTTTTATATGTGCAATAATTTTCTTGGTAGGCTACCATTGCACCAAAAACAAAAATCTTTTAAAACCAGGCTGGTACGATGGTTTTGGTTTTTATACTCTTTCAGATACCACAGTCACAGCAACAGATGCCGCACAAAAATCAATCAATTCATTAATTCTCGCTGATGAAGCGATTATTACCGATGAAGACTTGGAATATTATAAATGGAGTGAGCAATCTTTTTCTCTAACATCAAAAGCTAATGAGAAAATCAGGGAAATCGCAAAATCACGGCAAACTGTTTTCGGCATCCCATTTATTGTGATGGCGAAGAAAGAAAGAATTTATTTGGGTGCGTTCTGGTATGCTTTTTCTTCGGTTGCTCCTGTTTTTCCGACAATTGATGTCACAAATTACATTCTTAAAGATTATAACTCGAATATTTTGAAAATTGAAAAATCATGGATTGAAAATCAGCCTGATTTGCGCAATGATTCTCGGATTAACATGGCTTTACAAGAAGCAGGAGTATTGATCCCTTAAAAGGGAAATACCAAATTCCAAAAACCAAATTCCAAATAAATTCCAATAACCAAAATTTCAATTTCCAATCAGCGCTTAGTTTTTAACTAACTGTTTTGGTCATTGAATATTGGAATTTGAAATTTATTTGGAATTTGGAGCTTGTCGTTTGGAATTTATTTATGAAGGTACTCATCAGAAAAAAATATCCAATAACAATGAGGAGCTATGCTTTTTAAAATAATAATCGCCACTGCTTCGATGGCAGGAATTAGCGCGCTGTTATCTATTCTTTTGGTGATCGCTGAACGATACCTGGCAAACTATGGGGATTGCAAAGTCACGATTAATGACGAAAAAGAATTTGTCGTCAAAGGTGGTTCGTCGCTGTTGTCGAATTTGGGCAGTCAAAAGATATTTTTGCCATCAGCTTGCGGCGGACGGGGAACGTGTGCCTATTGCAAGTGCAAAGTATTGGAAGGAGTTGGCCCCATCTTGCCCACCGAAGAACCGCTGTTATCCCCTGAAGAAATGAAGAATAATATTCGCTTATCCTGCCAGGTCAAAGTCAAGCAGGATATGAAGATTGAGATTCCCGATGAGCTGTTTAATATCAAGGAATTTAAAACTCGAGTCGCATTCATTAAGGATTTGACTCATGATATTAAATTAATTCGTTTCGATTTGATTGAACCCAATGAAATCAAATTTAAAGCGGGGCAATACGTTCAATTGGAGACCCAGCCGTACAATGGTGTCAAAGAAGTGGTGCAGCGGGCATATTCGATGTGTTCGCCCGCTTATGAGAAAAGCTATGTCGAGTTGATGATTCGACTGGTGCCCGAGGGAATTTGTACCACCTGGGTTTTTAAGCATTTGAAAGAAGGGGATACGGCTCGAATGATTGGGCCCATGGGCGATTTTCATCTGCACGATGGCGATGGTGAGATTATTATGGTAGCGGGCGGCTCGGGCATGGCGCCAATGGTTTCGTTGTTAGCTGATATGGCGAAAAATAAGGAGGAGCGCAAAGTTACCTACTTTTTTGGTGCATTGACTAAAAAAGATATGTTTTACCTCGATGAAATGGCGGAATTTGAAAAACAGCTTCCCAATTTTAAATTCGTGCCAGCCCTATCCGCTCCCGAACCTGATGATAAATGGAATGGCGAAGTCGGCTTGATTACACAACCATTAGAAAAATATTTGAAAGAGATCGATACGAGCATAGCCCAGGGCTATTTGTGCGGTAGCCCTGGGATGATCAATGCTTGTACGACGATCATGAAAAATTTAGGGATAACTTCGGAGCGGATCTTCTTTGATCCGTTTGGTTAGACTGGTAGGGCAGATGGAGTCCACTTTGAAAGTGGACTCCATCTGCCAAGAATCTTTCCAACGGATAAAAACAACCCAACTGATGAAATTAAATTTTTATATCTGTTGGATTGTTTCTATCGGTTGGAGAAAAAGTAGTATATCAAATAATCTCACATTCGGAGCAAAACATGAAACAAACCCCACTCGAAAAAAAGGTTCTCGATAATTTCAAACCTGGCAAAATCACTAAAGACGGCTTTTTGGGCGATGACACTCGACATATTCACGATATCATCAAAGAAGACCTGCTCACATTATCCCGATTAGGTGTAGAAGCTGAAACCATTGCCGATCGACTCCAATATTTTATTGAAGAAGGCAAAAAGGGATTGGAGACGAAAGTTGATCTGGGCGATTTTACCGTTCAGATCGCCTGGGATCGGGGTTTGCTGCCCTGTCCATTTGGGGAACCGAGATTGCATCACAAAATTACTGCCACACTTTACAATAAAAAATTGGATAAAGAGATAAAATACTCCCAATTGAATGTTCACATGATCCGAGAACATGGATTTTTTGAGGGAAAGGGGAGTATGTTTCGGTTGGAGCCTGTGGAATTGGTCGAAGTTTTGGAACTATAGAGAGCATAGTTTTTAAATTTCAAATCTCAAATCATAAAAATCAAATAAATTCCAATGAACAAAAACTCAAATTCCAATAAAAAAGATGCGATGGACGACAATCTTCGTCCTGAGTATGATTTAGCCGAGTTTTTGAAAAAAGGAGTTCGAGAGAAATATGCAAAGCGGTTTCGGGCAGGCACGAATTTGGTTTTGCTTGAGCCCGATATTGCCAGTGCTTTTCCAAACGACCAGGCTGTTAATGAAGCATTGCGTTTAGTGATCCAATTAACCAAAATTCCAGATCATAAAAAGCAAGCTCGTGTGGATACAAAATGAAAAAAAGACGATGATAAGGAACCCTATCGAATAGATTAGTTTACCCAAATTAGCGCTATTAGCTTTAAGACTGTCTCCAAATGAATTGTTACATGAGCTTGAGCCATCATCCTCTTCCACATTTTAAGATAATGAAAAAATTCCTTGATTTTTTGATCTATTTAAATTATATTTAGTTTCAATTTAAAATCATTCCAAATTGAAAATCGAACAAAATATATAACTATTAGAAGGAGAAGTAATCATGATATCCGACAAGATGGCAGCAAAAATTAATGAACAAATCAAGAATGAATTGTACTCTGGGCATCTTTATCTCTCGATGGCAGCTTATTGTTCTTCGATAGATATGGACGGTTTTGCTAATTTTTTTATTGTGCAGGAGCAGGAAGAACGGGCTCATGCGATGAAATTTTATCACTACCTGGTCGAGCAAAATCAGGATGTGAAAATTTATGGATTGGATCAGCCGAAACAGGATTTCACATCGTTGGAAGAAGTGTTCGATATGGCGTGGAAACATGAACAGAAGGTGACCAGTTTGCTCAACGATATTATGCAACTGGCTGTCGAAGAAAAGGATTTTGCTACCCAAAGTTTGATGCATTGGTACATCGATGAACAGGTTGAAGAAGAAGCATCCATGCTGGCAATTTTGAAAAAGCTTCGAATACTCGGTGAAAAAGGACATGGCATTTTTATGCTGGATGAGCATTTGAAAGAACGAAAGTTTAAAGCGTAATTAGGTAATTGGGTAATAAGGTAAATAGGTAATGCGGTAAATGGGTAATAATTTAATTGGGACAGGGTATCGGATACAAAAGGCTATTCTTCATACTTTAAGATATCCTGTTTGCTCCTTACGCTTTGCACCATGCTCTTTACGCTATGCTCTTTGCCCTCTGCCATTTACATTAAAAAGAAACAAGGAGAATAATCATGACACAATTAAATCAGATTTACAAGTGCGAAGTGTGCGGCAATATCGTTGAAGTTCTTCACACGGGAGTCGGCGAATTGGTTTGCTGTGGCGAACCAATGAAATTAATGGTCGAAAACACCGTTGATGCTTCTAAAGAAAAACATGTTCCTGTTATTGAAAAATCAGGCAACAAGGTGACGGTGAAAGTCGGCAGTGTTGCCCATCCAATGGAGGGAAAGCATTATATCGAATTCATCGAGCTGATGGCGGATGGAAAAGTCTATCGGAAATTCTTGAAGCCAGGCGAAAAACCTGAAGCAACTTTTGAGGTTACCGCTGCAAAATTGGCTGCTCGTGAATATTGTAATTTGCATGGACTCTGGAAAGTATAAATTCGATTTTAGATTTTAGAATTACGATTTTAAATTTAAAGAATTATGGAAGTTATTTTTCCCACGAAACACACGAAAAATACTGAATTCCCTTTCGTTTGTTTCGTGTCGTTCGTGGGCAAGACTTATTGAGGAATAGATATTATCGCTATGCGCTTTGCTCTATGCGCCATACAGTAATGTTCTCTTCCTATGTAAAAAATGTAGGAGAAAAAGATGCACAAAATAAATGTCGATCAACTACCCCAGAAAAAAGGTTTGGTGTCAGCTAAAGGCAAGCCACTCACCTTGCTGGGTCCGGAATTGAAAGTCGGCGATAAGGCGCCTGATTTTCAGGTTGTTGATAATAATTTGCGTCCCGTCAAATTGAGCGATTTCAAAGGCAAGGTTGTTTTACTCAGCGCAACGCCATCAATTGATACGGGGATTTGTGATCTACAGGCGAAACGATTCAACAAAATGGCAACCGAAGTCTCAGGTGACTTTGTCATCCTCAGTATTAGTGTGGATTTGCCATTTGCCCTGGCTCGCTGGTGCGGCGCTACAGGTTCAGACAAAATTAAAACCTTGAGCGATTACCAGGATTGGAATTTTGGACTCCAGTATGGCTTGCTCATTAAGGAAACACGATTGCTGGCACGCTCGGTCTGGATTATCGATAAAGCTGGCGTGATTCGATATATTCAGATTGTGCCTGAACTGCCGACTGAGCCCGATTATGAAGATGCCTTTCGGGCCTTAAAGAAAGTTGTTTAATAAAATCAAGTCAAATTCCAAAAATAAAAATCCAAAAAACAAATAAATTTCAAATCTCAATGATCAATTACTAAAAAGAATATGCGGATTTTTTTCATCCTTGCGAAGGTTCAGAACCTTCGCAAGGATGAAAATCACTCAAGATGTTTGGAACTTGAAATTTGGATATTAGAATTTATTTGTCATTTGTTATTTATCAATTGGAATTTTTTTCTGGAGGAATTATGAGAGCTGTAAACCTCACCGTAGTCCTGTTAATATTGATGACATCACACATTTTATCCCAGCATTTGCCAGGTGGCGAAGAAGCCCTCGGTACCAAAACATACGATCAATATGAAAAACCAGAAGTCTGCAAAAGCTGTCATATCGATATTTACCAGCAATGGACCCAGTCCATGATGTCCCATGCCTATACCCATCATTGGGATGAGATCGAGTATTTTGATCTGGCAGTAGCACATGGAAAAGTCGATGAGAAATTCTGGCCTGTGTCTCATGGCTGCAATGGCTGTCACGCTCCGTTAGCATTTTTAGCTGGCGATGTTCCACCACCGCGTCCAGTGGAAAATTCTCGAGCCAACGAGAGTGTCAGTTGCGATGTCTGCCACACCATCAACAGCTTCAAAGGGGATGTACCGTTCAATTTTAGCTATGTATCTGAACCTGGCAGATTGAAGTATGGGCCCAAACCTGGATTGAAATCCCCGCATCATGATACCCAGGAGAGCGATTTTATGAAGCAGACGGAATTTTGCGGCAACTGTCACAACGAGAAAAGCCCTTTTGACGTTTGGGTTAAATCAACACAACTGGAATGGAAAGAGGGTTCATACTCAAAAGAAGGCGTACCGTGTCATCAATGCCACATGCCCAAAGCTTGGGGTAAAAATGCCACCATGGCGAAAGAAGATATGGTTGCCCAGCACCTATTCCATGGGGCCCACGATCCTGGAAAAATTGCAGGCACCATCGAAATTCGAATACATCCCGAAGAGCGTGAAGTTGAGTATGATGGCGTGGTTGTCTTGAAAGTGCAATTGTTCAATGCCAAGACAGGACACAAATTCCCCACAGGATCGGTGGAAGATCGTATTGTTTGGCTGCATGTGACAGCGACCGATGCCAATGGCAAAGAATACCACCTGCCTGTCGATAAAAAAGGTTTTGAGGGAGAAGAATACACCAT
>SMTZ1_10001104_pt1 | contig 26548 bp, 20 predicted proteins | sample DeeMarSWOR136_30_FD_25667 | JGI IMG/M metagenome (IMG submission 25667)
CGGACGACGGATGGACAGGGTCGCGTCCGAGACCGTGCCCTGGCCGACCTCAAAACGCTGGATGCTGGTTCGTGGTTTGGAGCAGAGTTCAGTGGTGAGCGAATACCCACGCTACTGGAGGTTGTCCAATGGGCTGGGGACGACTTGCTTCTGAACATCGAGCTAAAGAACCTGGGAATTGGTACAGACGGCCTAGAGTCGAAGGTGATCGCTATCGTACGTGAGCACAAGTTGGAACAGCGAGTAGTCCTATCTTCGTTCAACCCTTTGGTTCTCCGGCATATCAGGCAACTGGCTCCCGCTCTGCACACGGGTCTGCTGTATTCAGGCGATCTTCCTCTTTATCTGCGCCGCGCCTGGCTGCGCCCATTGGCACGCCCCGATGCCCTGCATCCGCATTACAAGACCGTGACCGACGGTTACCTGACCTGGGCAAGGCGCAAAGGGTATCGCGTCAATGTGTGGACTCCGGACGGGGCCACAGAGATGCAACAGCTGATTGGGCAAGGGGTTGACATGATCATCACCAACAGGCCGGACACGCTGGCGGCCTTGCTGAAGGACTGATAGAGCTGCGGTAGCTTGGGAGGACACAATGGAGGAGAAACATCATCCCTTGGTGGAATTGGCGAGGGATACGATCGTGCGCTATGTCCGCGAGGGAAGCGGTGGCCAGCCTCCCGGGGAATTGACCCCGGAGATGGAGCAACGGGCTGGCGTCTTTGTCTCCTTGCACAAGCGCGGCGCCCTGAGGGGCTGCATTGGCACCCTTGAGCCAACGAGTGTGAATGCAGCAGAAGAGGTCATGCAGAACGCCATCAGTGCAGCCACCCGTGACCCTCGCTTCCCGCCGGTCCAGGCCAGCGAGTTGGATGAGCTGGAGATATCTGTGGATGTGCTTTCGACGCCGGAACCGATCGAGTCAATTGCACAGCTGGATCCCAAGCGGTATGGAGTGATTGTACAGTCAGGATGGCGAAGGGGGGTGCTGCTACCTGACCTGGAAGGGATCGACACAGCGGAGTATCAGGTCGAAATCGCCAGGCGCAAGGCAGGCATCGGCTCGCACGAGCCTGTGGACCTGTATCGGTTTGAGGTCAAGCGCTACCACTAGGACGGAATTCTCGCTCGAAACAGAGAACCAGCTCCCGTATCCTCTCTCTATATCACAAGCTGGTCGTAGAGACGCTCCAGGCTGAGGTCCAGGCATACCGTATCGGCGCACTTTAGGGTGAGCGTGGCCGCTGAGATGCCCAGGCGCACCGCCTCGCCTATCGGGAAACCGTTCACCAATCCGTAGACCACAGCCGCGGTGAGCGCGTCGCCGGCCCCGGTAAAGTCCACGACTTTGCAGCGGATAGCCGGGAGGTATCCACTCTCGCGTGAAGTTGCGTAGCACAGCCCCTCCTCGGCGAGAGTGATGATCGCGATTTCCACGCCGAGTCCTACCAATTCCTGGGCTGCCGCCATCGCTGCCCTACGCCCTGGGATGAGATGTCCGCACAGCACCTCTGCTTCAGGCACATTGGGCATGATCATGGCCAGGTCAGCCAGGTGGTCCTTCAGCTTCGGAGCCAACGTTGCTGAGGTAGGATCGAGAGCAACGGGCACTTTGTAGCGGCCCGCTATCCGAGTGGCCGAGGCCAAAGCCTCCGCAGAGAGGTTGGCATCGAGCACCAGCATAGCCGCGCCCTTGAACAACTTACGGTGTGCATAGATGTGCGCTGGCGTGACGAGCTCCATAATATCCATCTCGTCAACGGCAAACGCCTGACCGCCCTCTTCATCCAGGACGGCAATGTACGCCGCGGAGTGATAATCAGGGGAGATGATCACCTTGCTCACATCCACACCGGCGCTCGACGTGCGTTCGAGGATCTGGGCACCAAACGGATCACGGCCCACAACCGAGAGCAGGATTGTGGGCTGACCCAAGCGTGCCAGGTTCTCAGCAACGTTCCGCCCGACCCCACCGAAGCTAACCGTGACGTCACCAGGCACCGAAGTGCCGGGCTGCAGTTCGGTGTGGGCACGGCCCTTCACATCAACGCTTGCTGCGCCGATCACGAGGATGTGGGACATGTGTCCTCCGATTCAAACACCAGTCTCACTCAGTATGTCTCGGCTCCACTCACCTGGTTCTGTGCGCGGCTCAGATGAGAGATCGACTCGCGCACCGCTATGCCATCCTACATCTTGATGGTCTACGTTCTACACGCCCGCGACAGCCTGGATGGCGGCCCCGAGGAGGCTCTGCCAGCCCATGCCGTAGGTGAAGACCATGGCAAACTGCACCAGTTCTTCGCGCTCACCGTTCATCTTGTTCGCATCTGTGGCGCCTGGCAGCAACACCAGCCCCACAATCATCCCGAAAAACAGCGCCAGCAGGCTCGGGCGCCAGACTTGGCTAGCCCGATAGGCTTCCAGGAAACTGCTGGCAAAGTTGCCGAGCACGAGAGTGCCATACAGGGCGAGTTGTCTGCCCATGGGCAACGGGGCAGTCTCTTCAGTGGTGGTGAGGCCACCCCTGGTTCGCCTGGTGCCCAGGCGCAATGGATTAAACAGCCAGTCGTTCATCCCTGTCCTCCCTGTCGAATGATTGCCGGTAGCTGAGATCGTAGCCGAATCCTCAAGCTCTGCAGGAACCAATCAGACACAGACGGCATGGAATCTGTGAGATCAGAAGAAGCAGCTCAGCTTCACAGTTGCTCCTTGACTCGCTCCGCTACCTCCCTGCTCATGCCCTTTACCGTCACCAACTCCTCAACTGACGCCTCGCGGATCGCTTCGACCGAGCCAAAACGCCTCAGCAAGGCCTGGCGCCGTTTGGGACCGATGCCAGGGACGTTATCCAGCGCAGAGGTCAGTCCCTTGCCCTGCCGCAGCCGGCGGTGATAGGTGATGGCAAAACGGTGTGCCTCATCGCGCACACGCTGCAGGAGATACAGCGCCTCCGAGTCACGAGGCAGCAGGATTGGCTTGGAGCGGCCAGGGACAAACACCTCCTCCCTCTGCTTGGCCAGCCCGATGGCCGGGATGTGATCCACGCCAAGTTCAGCCATCACCTTGAGCGCCGCGTTCAACTGACCCTTGCCCCCATCCACGATCAGCAGGTCGGGGAGGATACCCCAGCCCTCCTCGGCGATCCCTCGCTGCTGCTCAGATGCGACCCTCTTGAACCGCCTGCTCAGCACTTCCTGCAACATGGCATAGTCGTCGGCGCCCGCTACCCTCTTGATGCGGAATCGACGGTAGTCGCTCTTGCGTGGCACGCCCTTGACAAACACGACCATGCTGCCGGTGGCGGACTTGCCCTGGATGTTAGAGATATCGTAGCACTCGATCCGTGTTGGCGCTTGGGCCAGGTCGAGATGGGTCTGCAACTCATCCAACGCCGTCACCTGCCGCGCTTGCTCCGCCGCCCACTCCGCCTGCAGTTGAGTGAGGGTGTCCACGGCGTTCTCCGCCACCATCTGCACCAGTTGGCGCCCCTTGCCGCGGCGTGGCACACGGATGGTCACCTTCGTCCCTCGCTTCTTGCGCAGCCAGCCCTCAATGACCAGCGCCTCGTCGATGTTGTGTTGCAGCAGGATGTTCGAAGGGATGTAGGCAGCTTTGTCGTAGAACTGCTTGACAAAAGAGGTCATGATCTCCGGGGATTCAACGTCTTGCGTACCAGTGAGGACAAAGTACTCGCGCCCAATCAGCTTTCCTCCACGGATGAAAAAGATCTGCACGCAAGCCTGGCCATCCTCACGAGCGAAAGCGATCACATCCTGGTCGCTTCGCGCTGCCAACACGACCTTCTGCTTCTCAATGACCTGCTGGAGGGCCTGGATCTGGTCCCGCAGAGCCGCCGCCCGCTCAAAATTCAATGCCTGTGCTGCCTCTTCCATATCGCGCTGTAGACGGCTGACAATGCGCTCCTGCTTGCCTTCAAGGAAGAGAATGATCTGCTCAATCAGAGCCCGGTACTCCTCTGGCGAGACAGCCCCGATGCACGGCCCTGCGCAGCGGCCAATGTGATAGTACAGGCAGGGGCGTCTGTCCCGGCCGGTGATCTCACGTTTGCACGTCAAGTAGGGAAACAGCTTGCGCAGCAACTCCATTGTCTGTCGCACCGCTTTGGACGATGTGTAGGGGCCAAAGTACCGAGCACCATCGTTCTCCATACGCCGGACGGTGTAGATCCGCGGGAAGTCCTCCTGCAGCGTGATCTTGATGTAGGGATAGCGCTTGTCATCCTTGAGCCGAACGTTGTAGCGCGGGCGGTACTTCTTAATCAGGTTGCACTCAAGGATCAGCGCCTCCAGCTCGGAGCCAGTAACGATGAACTCAAAGTCCGTAAGATGCTGTCCCAGACGGCGCACTTTGCGCGTCTGGCCGCCGGCGGAATGGAAGTAGGAGCGCACCCGATCACGCAGACGGATCGCCTTGCCGACATAGATGACCTTCCCGGCGGCATCCTTCATCAGGTAGACGCCTGGCTTTGCCGGCACGGAACTCAACCGCTCCTTGATATGCGGCTGCTCCATACGGACTCCGCCGTCAGACACGCGCCCTGCGCTGACGCAGAGCACGGAGGATGAGCCAAATCCCGATCACGACGAGCAGAAAGGCGGCGATTGGCATCAAGATGGAGAGGACGGAAACGACGCCGGCGGTGACGTCTTCTGCTGTGCTGACCATCGGATTTGCCGTGCCAGCCGTCGTCGCCGTGACCAGGGGTCGAGCTGTGGCTTTTGCTGCGTGCACGGTACCTGCGACGAGGATGCCGCAGATCATGGCCAGAACCGGATGAATGTCCGCGATTGCGTTGCTGCTAGCAGCGAAGAGTATGGCTCCTGCCGCGGGACGCACAACTGTCTGTATGATATCATTGATCGTATCCACCGCGGGGATCTTGTCCACCAACACCTCCATCAGAGTGAGCGCTGCCAGCACGGCAATGACCCAACTGTGGGTCAAAGCGTCAAATGGCGTACTGAGGCGGATAAGGTCGGTGAAGCGGGCTACCAGCGCCACAATCAGCAACGGCAGATAGGCATTCAAACCTGCCGAGGCTGAAAGGCCAAAACTGGTGAAGATGTTGGACAGAACCTCAATCATTGACTGCCTCGAACCCGTCGCACTGGGCCACACGCCAACAGACACATTATAGCATGAACTTGGTGGCGGAGCAACGCCAGGTGCTCGGATCGAGCCAAAGGCGAGCATGACGCCTCGTGCATCGGGTGCTGGACTCCTTTGGGCGGATCGATGTACGAGAGCCGCCTCTTGAGTCTAGCGGTCCACGCACTACTCTCTAAGGAACCCGAGATGTGAACATATACTACAACCTATGGTAGTCAAGCAATGCCTAATATTCAACATATGGCGCTTCCACCAGGCGATTGCGTCGTTTCTTCGCCGCCCGCACACAGTCCCGTTTCCGACCCAGTACCTTTTGTGCTATAATCGGCTGACGCCGTCGCGCACACGAGAATGGGGGACATAGAAAGGAAGAGAGTTGTTCGACATCCAAGGTTTCATCGCTGGTGCTTTGGGCATCCTGCTTGCGCTGGACGTACATGAGTTCTTCCATGCCTGGGTGGCAGATCAGCTTGGCGATCCAACTGCCAGGTATCTGGGGCGCATTTCCCTCAATCCGCTGGTGCACCTGGATCCACTGGGCACTGTTATGATGGTCTTTGCCGCTATGACGGGCCGCGGCATCGGTTGGGGCAAGCCGGTGCCCGTGAATCCACGCAATCTACGCTATGGCCCCCGAGTTGGCATGGGCATCGTGTCTTTTGCCGGCCCGTTCGCGAACCTGTTGACAGCAGCGGCGTTTGGGTTGCCTCTGCGCCTGGGAACTGACCTGCCTGGCACGCTGTGGCTGCTCTTCTTTCAGATCATGCTCATAAACGTCGGCCTGGCGGTCTTTAACCTGATTCCACTTCCACCGCTTGATGGCTACGGTGTTTTGCAGGGCATCTTGGCCAGCATGCGTGGTCCAACAAGCTATCGCCTGTCACGTAGCTTGCAGACCCTGGAGCAGCAAGGGCCATTTCTCCTCTTCTTCCTGATCCTGGCCGGCCAGTTCATAGGCCTGGATGTGTTGGGTCGTTTCATGGATCCGCTGGTGACATTCCTGTCCAGGTTGATCTTGGGCATCTGACCTTGCGCGTTGGCTATCGAGTCCAGCAGTTTCTGGTCGCACTGAACCTCAGAGGCCCCGTTGACGAGGCTGAGCTGCGAGCACACCTGAGCCCTGCTCAGGTCGAGTTATTTCGGCAGATGCCGAGCTCTGATCAAAGACATGCCTTGGCTGTCCTGCACACCCTGCAGCGCAGGGGATCCTGTGAGCCAGCGTTGGCGCAGGCCGCTCTGCTCCATGACGTGGGCAGAGTTCTGCCCGAGCTAGCGGAAGATGCGGGACATGATGGGCAGAGCACCAGCATACGTGTCTGGCATCGGGTGGCAGCCGTCCTGCTGGAAGCGTTCAATCCGGTACTCTTGCGCCGGCTGGCGCTGAACAACCCTGGTAGTTGGCGCTATGCATTCTTCGTGCTATTGCACCACGCCTCACGCGGAGCCAAGATCGCCCAAACAGCTGGCACCGACCCATTGGCCCTGGCACTGATCCGCTGGCACCATAGTGCACCTGCAGACAGCGACCTAGACCCGCACGGGCAAGCACTGTTGGCGGTATTGAAATCAGCAGACGAACAGAACTAGCCACTTCCTTCTAGGAGAACCTGATGGCTTTCAGAACGACAATTGTGGGCCTGGGCCTGGTTGGCAGCTCGATCGGGCTGGCACTCAGGCAGGCAGGTGCCAGCATCGAAGTGATCGGCCACGACAAGGACAGCGGAGCTGCCAAGCGCGCGTACAAGAGCGGCTGCGTAGATCGTACCGAGTGGAACCTCATCAGCGCGTGTGACGGTGCGGATTTGGTGGTTATCAGCATCCCGCTGGTAGAAATCAAGGGCACCCTTGCAGCTATGAGGGAGGACCTCAAGGACAATTGTGTCGTGACTGACACAGCGCGGCTCAAAGCCCCCGTGCTGAGGTGGGCGCGCGAGTCGTTGCCCAACACAGTCCACTTTGTTGGAGGGCACCCCATCCTCGACAAGGCTGCCCTCGCTCCCGAGACGCCGACCCCTGAGCTCCTTGCCGGAGCCGCCTACTGCCTGACTCCGGACACCAACACACCGCCTGAGGCGTTGCAGACGGTCTCCGATTTGGCAGAAGCGGTGGGGGCCAGGCCCTACTACCTCGACGCTACGGAGCACGATGGTCTGATTGCAGCTGTGGAACATGTACCACTGCTATTGGCCCTCACCATCCAGCTCATGGTGAACGAAAGCCCCTCCAAACGTGAGATCATCCAGCTCTCTGGAGGGGATTTCACCAGCCTCACGCAGTTGCTGGCAGGTGAAGCGGAGCAGCTCACCGAGTTGTGCGTTCTGAACGCGTCCAACGTGGCCCGCTGGGTGGATGGTTTCCTGCCTCAGCTATCCAAGATTGGGGAGCTTGTCGCCGCTCAGGACAGCGAAGCACTGCAGGCCGCCTTTGCCACCGCACTAGAGACCCGCGGCGACTGGACGCGCAAGCGATTCGAGGGCGAAGAGGTGGACTATAGCGAGTTTGGCGCGATGCGCACGATGTTCGGCGGGTCTTTCAGACCGCGTGGGAAAACAGACGAGTAGAGCCTTGGCCCAGTATCTCGATTCGCGCCTGGAGGTATCCACGTCTGAGGGACGTCGGGACACCGCCAGACAAACTTACAGGGTGCTGATGATCGCACCGACCTCTTTCTTTGCGGACTATGGGTGCCATGTGCGCATTCTGGAGGAGGCCCTCATCCTAAGGCAGATGGGCAACCCGGTGACCATCTGCACCTATCACAACGGACGGGACATCGCTGATCTCGACATTCGCCGCACGATGCCGATTCCGTGGCGAGCCGACTATGAGGTGGGATCTTCGCGACACAAGATAGGCTTTGATGGCTTGTTGCTGCTGAAAACACTTTCCGCGGCCCTCCAGGACAAGCCAGATGTGGTGCACGGGCACCTGCACGAAGGAGCACTCATCGGCTACGCAGTGAGCAAGTTGCTCGGCGTGCCACTGGTGTTTGACTTTCAGGGTAGCATGACCAGTGAGATGATCGATCATCGCTTCTTGAACCCCGAGGGGCCATTCTACCGCCCAGCACTATGGCTGGAACGGCAGATCGTGAGTTTGGCCCCCGCCATCCTCACCAGCTCACGGCATGCAGCAGCCCTGTTAGCAAACGACTTTCACTGTGCGGATCAGACGATCACTACCATCCCTGATTGTGTGAATGCGGACCGGTTTTCGCCAGCTCAGTCCAAACAATCAACTGCCGAACTGAAGGCCAAGCTAGGCATTCCATCGGAGCGACGAGTAGTGGTTTACCTGGGTTTGCTGGCCGAGTGGCAGGGCACCGGCTTGCTTCTGCAAGCAGCGGCCCAACTGATCACCCGTCGGCCCAACGTGCATTTCTTGATCATGGGCTTCCCGGCGGTTGACGCCTATCGTGAGCAGGCGAGAATGCTCAATCTGGCCAGTCACGTCACCTTTACTGGCAAGATCCCTTACGAGCAAGCGCCCGGTTATCTGGCTTTGGGTGATGTGGCAGTAGCCCCCAAGATCTCTGCGACCGAGGGCAGCGGCAAACTGCTCAATTACATGGCCATGGGCTTGCCCACAGTGGCCTTCGACATGCCGGTCAGCCGCGAGTACCTGGGCGATATGGGAACCTATGCACAGCTCGGAGATGTGGCTTCTCTGGCAGAAGCCCTGGAGACTGTGTTGGTAGACAGGCAACGCGCCCAGGCTCTGGGAGAGAAACTGCGCCAGCGCGCCATCGAGCGCTATTCGTGGACCACAGCAGGTACCAAGCTGGTGGCTGTATACGACCGCGTGCGTAGGCACTGAGATTGCACGCGGTTCAATCGAGGCATTCCATGCCAGACCCAAACGTGCAGATTCATCCCACTGCTGAGGTCTCCCCCTTGGCCAGAATCGGCGAGGGGTCGCGAGTCTGGAATCACGTTCAGGTCAGAGAGGGAGCCCAAATCGGTCGATCGTGCATCATTGGCAAGGGTGCCTACATCGACTTGGATGTGGTCATCGGGAACCGAGTGAAGATACAGAATGGCGCGTCTGTCTACCGCGGGGCACGGATCGAGGACGGCGTCTTCATCGGGCCCCATGCCTGTCTAACCAACGACAAGTTCCCACGGGCCATCACTGCCGACGGAGAACTGAAGGGCAGCTCTGACTGGGAAGTAGGGAGCATCCTCGTTCAGTACGGAGCTTCGATCGGCGCTGGAGCGGTCATCGTCGCTGGCGTCACGGTGGGCCGGTTCGCCATGGTGGGTGCTGGCGCGGTGGTGACGAAGGATGTGGTTGCCCACGGCCTAGTCGTTGGCAATCCAGCCCAGCTAGTGGGTTTTGTGTGCGCATGTGGCCACAGGCTTGTCCAGGCCGATGAGAGCCAGACTGTCAAGATTGAAGAGCACGCCGTAAAGGTCTGTCGGCACTTCTCCTGCCCCACATGTGGGAGCGAATACACCTTTTCGACTTAGGCAACGTTGTGGGAGACGAGGCATGCCTGTCAAGTTCGGTACGGACGGATGGCGAGCAGTGATCGGTGAGGAGTTTACCTTCGCCAATCTGCGCCAGGTGGCAAAGGCCATCGCAGACTATGTAGCTGAGACAAGACGAGACTCGAAAGCACGTCGCCAAGCGTTGCCCGGGCAAGCGCCATTGGTGGTGGGCTTTGATACTCGCTTTCTCTCCGACCGCTACGCCATGGAGGCCTCACGCATCCTGGCTGAGGAGGGTTTGCCCGTTTGCCTGAGCCGATCCGATTGCCCTAGCCCTGCGCTCGCATACGCTATCCGTCATCTGGACGCAGCAGGGGGCATCATGATCACCGCCAGCCACAACCCGCCACGTTACAACGGGATAAAGTTCAAAGGGCATCATGGTGGCCCAGCCCTGTCTCATGAGACGCGTAGGATAGAAGAGATTCTTGGGCAAAACCTGTCCAGCGGTTGGACGCCCTCCGCCAGCGATTGGGCTTTTTCTGACAGCGGGAGCGAGTATCCAGGGATCGAGCGTTTTGACCCGATGCCAGCCTACCTGGCGCACTTGCGCACGCTGGTGGATTTCGATGTGATCCGCGGCTCAGGCCTGCATGTGGCAGTAGATGCGATGTACGGGGCGGGACGCGGATACACGGCGGCGTTTCTGCGACAAGCCGGGTGCGAGGTCACAGAACTTCACGGAGAGATGAATCCGGGTTTTGCTGGCATTCACCCTGAGCCCATCGAGCGTAACCTTGGTGACCTGATGGCGACCATGTGCAGCGGTGACTTTGACATCGGATTGGCGACTGACGGCGACGCAGATCGCATAGGTGCCGTAGACGCAAATGGCGCCTTTGTAGATCCCCATCGCATCTTCTCGCTCATCCTGCGTCACCTGGTGGACGAACGACAAGGGCGAGGAGCTGTGGTCAAGACCGTCTCGACCACGCAGTTGCTGAACAGATTGGCCCAGCACTACAGGCTGCCTCTGTATGAGACCCCGGTTGGGTTCAACCACATCTGCGCCCTCATGTTGGAAAAAGACGTGCTCATGGGGGGCGAAGAGAGTGGGGGCATCACCATCAAGAGCCATGTGCCGGACGGCGATGGGATCCTGATGGGACTGCTGCTGATCGAATTGCTTGCCTATCGAAACAGACCCTTACACGAAATCATAACCGAGCTGATGCAACAGTTCGGAGAGTTCCACTATGGCCGAGATGACGTTCATGTGCCAGCCTTCGACAAGAGCGAACTGACGCAACGCCTGACGCAGGAAGCACCGGAGATAATCCTGCAAAAGAGAGTGCTGCAGGTCAATAACAGCGATGGGGTGAAGTATCTCCTGGATGACGATAGCTGGCTTCTTATCCGTCCTTCCGGTACGGAGCCTGTGTTACGCATCTACGCTGAGGCTCGAAACCGCTACGAGGTGCCGGGTCTCCTGCAAGCAGGAGCGAGCCTAGCACACGTCCAGTAGCCGCCCGGCAGACAGTCCATGAGGTTTGTTGCACCTGACAATCCGCTGACCGCCTGATCAATCCTGTTCCGATCGATCATAAGAGACCGTAGCATGCCAGCATTCACGCACCTCCACGTGCATACTGAGTATTCCATCCTCGATGGTATGGCCAAGATCGAGGAGCTCCTGGCGCGCGCCAAAGAACTCGGCATGAACGCGCTGGCCATCACTGACCATGGCACGATGTACGGCGTCATGAAGTTCCACGGGCTCGCGCAGAGGCACGGTATCAAGCCGATCATTGGGAGTGAGGTGTACGTAGCCCCCGAGAGCAGGTTCAAGCGGACCTCTCAGAAGCACAGCCGACCGCACCACCTCGTTCTTCTGGCCAGGGATGAGATGGGCTACAAGAACCTCATTCAGCTCACAACAAAAGCCCACCTGGAGGGCTTTTACCGCAAACCTCGCGTTGACAGGGAGCTGCTGCAGGAGCACAGCGCGGGTCTAACGGCTCTCAGTGCCTGCAGTTCAGGTGAGATCCCGCGTCTCGTCCGCAGCAAGCAGATCGATGCCGCGCGTGATGCCATCCGCTGGTATCAGGACACATTCGGACCACGCAACTTTTGCCTCGAGCTGCAACGGCATGTGGCCCAGCCCGAACTGGAGGAGATCAACCAGGCCTTGCTGAGCCTTGGTCGCGAGCTTGAAGTGGACGTAGTGGCCACCAATGATGTTCATTACGTGCGCCAGGGAGATGCAGCAGCGCACGAGGTGCTGCTCTGCATTCAGACCGGAACGACGATGGATGACCCTGACCGCATGCGGATGGGCGGTGATGACTTTTACCTCAAGAGCGAACAGGAGATGGCCAGTCTGTTCTCTGACTTGCCTCAGGTACTGAACAATACAGAACGCGTTGTGGCCGATTGCATGCTTGATCTGCGAAACGAAGGTTTTCACCTCCCGGCTTTTGATGTCCCGGAGGGCTACACTCCGCAGTCCTACCTCGGCCATCTGTGCTGCGAGGGAATGAAGCGGCGTTACTCACTGATTACTCCGGACCTACAAGCTCGCCTTGACCACGAACTGAAGATCATTCACGAGATGGGCTTTGATATCTACTTCCTCATTGTGTGGGACCTGATCCGCTATGCCAAAGAGCAGGACATTTGGTGGACTGTGCGCGGCTCGGCGGCCGCCAGTATCGTAGCTTACTCACTGGGCCTTACTGATCTGGAACCACTGCGGCATGGTCTCATTTTTGAGCGCTTTCTCAACCCTGGCCGGGTCACCATGCCCGATATTGACCTGGACTTTCCAGATGACCGCCGCGACGAGATGATCGGATATGTCAACCGCAAGTATGGCAGCGACAGGGTTGCCCAGATCATCACTTTCGGAACTCTTGCCGCACGGGCCTCCATCCGCAACGTCGGACGTGCGCTCGGTCTCCCTCCTGGCGAGGTTGATCGTCTGGCCAAACTGGTGCCCTTCGGTGCTAAGATGACACTTCAGCAGGCGTTGAAGGATTCCCACGAGTTGCATGCGATGTACGAGCAGGATGAGTATGTCCGCGATCTCATTGACAAGGCCATGCGCCTGGAGGGAGTGTCGCGCAACGTCTCGACCCATGCAGCTGGAGTCGTCATTGCGGACAAGCCCTTGACCGAATACGTGCCCGTGCAGCACATGCCCAAGGACAAGACCGGAGGCCTACTTACCCAGTACCCGATGGACGTTCTGGAGGATATTGGCCTGCTAAAGATCGATTTCCTGGGGCTGTCCACCTTGAGCATCATGCGCCGCGCCGTGGACTTGATCAACGCACGCCATGGCACAGCCTTTCGCCTCGACAATATCCCCACTGACGATCCGTTGATCTATGAACTGCTTTCCTCGGGACAGGTAACAGGCCTGTTCCAAGTGGAAAGTCTAGGCATGCGCCGCGCACTGCAGACACTGCAGCCCTCGAACTTTGAAGATGTGGTGGCTGTTCTCTCACTCTTCCGGCCCGGGCCCATGCAGTTCATTGAGACGTTTGCAGCTCGCAAACACGGTCAGGAGAGAGTTGAGCACATCCATCCGAGCCTGGCACCGATACTCCGCGAGACCTATGGCATCATTGTCTACCAGGAGCAGATCATCCGCATAGCAACGGACATTGCGGGGTACAGCGCTTCGGAAGCAGATCTCATGCGCCGGGCCGTGGGAAAGAAGAAAGAGGAAGAGCTCAAGGAACAGCGTGACAACTTTGTAAAGGGCGCTGTGGAACGTGGCATGCCTAAAGACAAAGCCGACGAGATCTATGCTGCCATCGAGTTCTTTGCAAACTATGGGTTCAACAAGGCTCACAGCGCAGTTTATGCTGTGGTAACCTGCCAAACAGCCTATCTCAAGGCGCACTATCCGATTGAGTACATGACGGCCTTGCTCTCAGTGGAGCGTCACAACCTTGAGAAGATCCCGCCCCTCATTACCGAGTGCCGACGCCTGGGCATCTCGATTCTTCCGCCCGATGTGAACCGTAGCGACATCGACTTTGCCATAGAGGTGCCAGATGCACAGGAGGGCAAGGACTCGGCCATTCGCTTCGGGCTGGGCGCCATCAAGAACGTGGGGGAGGGGCAACTGGAGGTTATCCTGCAAGCCCGCGCCGACGGCGGTCCTTTCCAGGGAGTAACAGATTTTTGTCAGCGAGTGGATCTACGACAGGTTAACAAACGCGCCCTGGAATGCCTCATCAAGGCAGGCGCCCTGGACACCCTTGGTGAAAGGCATATGCTGGTGGGGATCATCGACCGCATGATGGGCCTCAGCCAGACACATCATCAGGCAGCGGAAGCTGGACAGATGGCTTTCGCCGCCCTACACGCCGCTGTTCTGGATGACTCCAATCTACTGCCCGACCAGCGCTTTGCGCCACCCATCCCTGAGAAGGAAATGCTTGCATGGGAGAAAGAGCTTCTGGGGGTCTACGTATCGGAGCACCCACTGCAACGCCTGGTGCAGAGCGCTCTGAAGGAGTTTATACTGCTCGATCAGATTGACCATTCGCTCGAGGGACAGAATGTAGCGGTTGCCGGATCCATAGCTAGGGTGCGGCTGACCAAAACGCGCAATAACAAGGACATGGCCTTTGTTGAACTGGAAGACCTCAACGGCAGAATCAATGTAGTGGTCTTCCCCAGGGCCTACAGCCAGTGCAGAGAGCTATTGGCAGACGAAAGGCTAGTGGTCATAGAGGGCAAAGTCGATGTGCGCAATGGCGAGGTGCAGATCCTCTGCGATTCCCTTCAGGACTATGCGCTCGTGGATGTTGGAGAGAGACATGCACCTGTACGGGTGCGCTGCGTTGAAGTCAACCTGCCGTGCGGCGGCGACCGTGACAGCGATGTGCCTCTGCTGAGGCAGGCATACAGCATCCTTGTGGAACGCAGGGGTTCTGATCGCTTTCGCTTCAACATCGTCAGTGATCGGGGCTGTGTGCAATTGGATTTTCCCAACGCAACTACATGCTATGACGTTGAACTGGAGAAGCAACTCAGGGAGCTCCTCGGGCCGAATGCGCTGCACGTGCAGTGGACAGACGCATGACTGGCGGGCAAGACCCGAGCAGAGCCACCGGCGTATCCCTCCCAGTGTATTGGTCCACCTGCTCCCTGTCATCTTTCATTCCTTCCATGAGCCGCGTGTTCAGAGCCACGCTGCTCTTGCGTGGAGACAGAGCAGCTGGCCAACGGGCGGCAGAATCAATACCCCTTTGACCGACAGCGAGCACACCACGGTGTTCGGTGAGACAATCTGGATACTATGGCACCTATAGGGGCGCAACTGCCGTCGGTCGCTCCTTGAGCCGCGGAGGATACGAAAGTTCCGCAACCATCAACAGGAGGGAAGACATATGGGCTATTCAAGTCTCTTGCTGGCCCGCGAAGAGGACATCACCATTGTCACCTTCAACCGACCGAAGGTACTCAATGCGCTGAACCACGCCACGATGGAAGAGTTGTCCGCAGTGCTTGACGAACTGGCCGACGACAGCAACACACGGTGCATCATCTTGACAGGGGCTGGAGAGAAAGCCTTTGTAGCTGGGGCTGACATCAACGAACTGCGCGCGATCACCAGCGCCGCCGATGGGGCAGCTTTCGCTGCCAAAGGGCAGTCTGTCTTGTTCAAGGTCGAAAACCTTGAAAAGCCAGTGATCGCCGCGATCAATGGATACGCACTAGGCGGTGGGTGCGAGCTGGCAATGGCGTGCGACATCCGGGTGGCAGCAGACGGCGCCAGGCTGGGACAGACAGAAATCAGTCTGGGTATCATACCCGGCTGGGGCGGGACTCAGAGGCTGCCCAGACTGGTGGGCAAAGGCCGCGCCAAATGGTTGATCCTTACCGGCGACATGATCTCTGCACAGGAAGCGCTTCGCATCGGGCTGGTGGATTTTGTGGTAGCAGCAGACAAGCTCATGGAGGCCGCCAAAGAGTTGGCGCACAAAATCGCGAGCAAGGCACCACTGGCCGTGGCCTGGGCGAAGAGAAGCATCAACGTGGGCGCAGAGACTGATCTCGTGACGGCATGCGCTTACGAAGCCAGTCAGTTTGGACTGGTTTGTGGCACTGAGGATCGCCTGGAAGGGACCTCGGCGTTCCTCGAGAAGCGTCCGCCACAATTCAGGGGGCAGTGATCCTCTTGGCTGACAGCGGCATCCTTACCAAACGGGACGAGAGCCTGGCCCTGCTGCTGATCAACAATCCGCGGCTGCGCAACGCTCTCAGCACGCAGATCCTGGCACAGTTGAGAAGCGTGCTCCTGGAATGGACCCATGATGACCGGATCGGTGCAGTGATTATTGGCAGCGCAGTCGAGGGCGCTTTCGCTTCTGGGGGCAACATCAAGGAACTGCAAGCGCTCGCTGGATCCACAGGCGGGTACGACTTTGCACAGTGGGTCCAGGCAGTGTTCAAGATAATCGAGGGCTTTCCGAGGCCCGTCCTGGCAGCGATCAACGGCTATTGTCTGGGCGCCGGAGCGGAGTTGGCGATGGCAGCCGACATCCGCATCGCTGCTGACAGCGCTCTCCTGTCGTCCCCCCAGGTGGGACTGGGAATCACTCCCGGCCTCGGCGGTGGACAGCGTCTCATACGCCTGTGCAGCACTGGACACGCAAAGCGCCTGATCCTTACTGGTGACTTGATCACGGCACAGGAAGCTCTGCGCCTCGGGGTCGTCGAACTGGTGGTGCCCGTGTCCGAACTGTGGGATGTGGCGAAGGCGATTGCCCGCAAGCTGGCCAGCAAGTCCAGGGCTGCACTGACCCTGGCAAAGAGATTGATCAACCACTCCTCGCAGGCCAACCTGCAATCCGGATGTGCCTATGAAGCCGCTCAGTTCGGGCTTGTTTGCCCGATGACCGATCATTCGCGCCACTCTCTGGGCGGGCCAGGCGGCCTCGTTCGCTCGGGCAGCTATCAAAGTGAGGGCTGATGTGGCTCACTGAGCGCAGTCCCCAACGCCTGGTCACCGGGCTCTTGATCTGCCTGCTGCTGCTTTCGCTGGGGCTGCGCTTGTATCGTATCGAGGCGCAAAGCCTGTGGAATGACGAGGGTACCGCTGTCGCCCTGGCTCGACGAGACCTGGCAGCCATCACCAGAGCGGCCGCCAACGACATCCACCCACCCCTGTATTACTACCTACTGCATTACTGGATGGCGGTCTTTGGCAATAGTGAGCTGGCGGTGCGCGCCCTCTCAGCATGGCTCGGGACACTGGTGGTACTGCTGACCTTCTTGTGGGCACGCACCGTAGCTGGAAGCTTCGCCTCACCTCACACTGGCAACAGCGTTGGCCTCGCAGCCGCCTTCTTCGCCGCACTGTCGCCGTTCCAGATCTACTACTCCCAGGAAACCCGTATGTATATCCTGACGACACTCCTGGGTGCTCTCTCCATGTACGCTTTTGTGCACCTTCTCTCACGTTGGCAGGCCATACCTGCTGGCGCGGACACGCTTGGCTCTGCTGTTGAGCGCTATCTGCCGCCTGCAGCCTATTTGCTGGCCAGCATTCTGCTCCTGTATAGCCACTACTTCGCCGTGACGATACTCGTTGCACAGAACGTTGCCTGGCTATGGTGGCCGAAGAAGCGTCGCTTACCGTTCGCATTGGGGTGGGTAGCTCTGCAGATGGTCCTGGTCGCGGCATACCTGCCATGGCTGCTGCTTGCACAGAGACAGTTGCGAATGTGGCCGGCCATCAGTGGACCCTTGCAGCTCACAACCCTGTTGTTTGACGTCTTGCGGGTCTTCAGCCTAGGCTTGTCCGCTGATATACTTCCCGACCTAGTGCTGGCAGGCTTCGCTATGTTGCTGATACTGGGCATGCTCAAGCTGTGCTCTGCTTCAGGCCCCCAGGCACAGACGCATAGCAGCCAATCGTCCCGCTCCACCCCCTGTGTGACGTCGCTGCTCTACCTGTTTGTCCCTATCGGTGCGATATATACGCTGTCACTGCAGAGGCCGATGTACAATCCCAAGTTTCTGCTGCTCTCGACGCCACCCTTCCATCTGTTCTTGGCACAGGGTGCCCTATCCGTTTGGGACAAGCTGGGTTCGGCGCGGAAGAGTAGGGGCACACAGACACGTCATTACCTCGCCTGGCTGCGCTTAACCCTCACCGCGGCGGCAATCGCCTTCGTTGCGATTTCCTCCCTCCATACAGTGCATGCCTACTACTTCGACCCGCGCTACGCACGCGATGACTATCGAGGCATTGCAGGATACATTCGGGCAGTCGAGAGGCAGAGCGATGCTGTGCTCATCAACGCGCCTGGGCAGATCGAGACCTTCACCTACTACTACAGCGGCGACCTATCCCTTTACCCATTGCCACGGCAACGACCTCTGGATGAGGCGCAGACCGAGGCAGACCTCAGGGAGATGATCGCAGGCCGCGAACGGGTGTTCGCTGTGTTGTGGGCCACCGATGAGAGTGACCCGGGACGCTTCGTGGAAGGCTGGCTGGACCAGAACACCTACAAGGCGACGGACTCTTGGTATGGCAACGTACGCCTCGTTGTCTATGGCGTGCCAAGCCAGACGACAGAAGTGGGCATCGATCACCGACTGGACATCAACTTGGGGAACAAGGTCCGCCTACTGGGATACAATCTGCTCACGCCGGAAATGAGGCCGGGCGACATCCTGCAGCTGACGCTGTTCTGGCAGGCGATTGCGCCGATGAACGAACGCTATAAGGTTTTCACGCACGTCGTCGACGCGCATGGTCACCTTGTTGGCCAACGTGATGCGGAGCCTGGCGGCGGTGCCAAGATCACAACGATATGGGAGGAGGGCGAACAGGTCGCTGACAACTACGGCCTGCCTATCCTGCCAGCAACCCCGCCTGGAGACTATCTCATTGAGATTGGCATGTACAGCCTGGAAGATGGTGATAGGCTACGGGTGATCGAAGGAGACCAGACCGTCGCGGATCATATCACCCTGCAACCCGTGCGTGTCTTGCCCGCGCTGGCTCCACCACCGTTGTCTGTGCTCGGCATGAGGGAGCAGCTCAGCACCCGGTTTGGAGGCGTGACTCTGCTGGGCTATGACTCGAGCAAACTGGGCCACCAACACGAACCTGATGCGCCGCTTCATGCAGGCGACATTGTGCACCTGACGCTGTTCTGGCAGGCGAACCGCCAGCCGATTGAAGGCATGGAGGTGACACTGCGGCTCAAGGATGAGAAGGGTTCCATCTGGCTCGAGCGATCCGTCCAGCCTACGGAAGGTCAGTATCCGGCAGACAAGTGGGGCGTCCAGGAAATCATCCGCGACCAGCACAACCTGGTACTGCCAGCTGATCTTCCGAGTGGACGCTACCGCATTGACTTGTCCGTACGCCCCCTGCCAAGTGGCCAGCCGACAGGACCCTTGCTCGTCCTGACCACCCTGGCGATCAAGTGATTGACAAATCAATCACAGCCACGTATGATAAAGCACTCCGTCACAGTGTGAGTCATGCTGCCGAGGGTGGACGGGCTTTGCTATGAACACCAGGGCTCGCTTTGCCGAGTTGTTGAATCCGGAGGACGTGCTGGACAGCCTCTGGCGTGTCCTCACTGCGCCGCACACGACGATGCTGCTGCTCATCATCATAGCAGCACTGGTCTGCGTTGCCACCTTGATACCGCAGAGGCCAGCAGAAGCGGTCAGCGACCCGAGTGCAAACAGTCTGTGGCTGGCATCGGTGCGCGAAAGCTACGGCACCGCCGCTGACTGGTTCATTGGCCTGAGGCTCGTTGACGCCCGCCGTTCCGTGCTTCTGAGAGGATTGACAGGCCTGCTGACCCTCAACTTGTTGTTGGGTCTGGTGGATCTGATCGACCCCAGGCACCTGTTACCGCCGTCCCGACCACCAGAGGGCCAGACACTTACCGCCAGCACATTGCTGGCAGAAACGCCGCAACAGTTCTTCGATCGAGTCAAGGAAGCCTTGCGTGCTCACCGTTATCGGCTGCTCGCGGGAAGCAGTGGCAGCTGGCTCTATGCTGACCGTTTCATCCTCTTTGTCGCTCTCGCATACATCGGACTGCTGCTCACGATAGGCGGACTGGCTCTGAGCGAGCGCACAGCGTGGTGGGAAGAGGATGTCACCCTGCGCCCTGGACAGGTTCGCCCTGTAGGCCACGGGACAGGCCTGGCTCTGCGTGCAGAGGTCAGCGAAGGGAATGATGGCCTTGGCAGTGGTAATCGTGACGATGAGCCAACCGAATTGATCTTCCTGCGCGAAGATCTGAAAGTCGGCCAGACAACTCTGCGCGATCATGCGCCGGCCTCGTTTGCAGGTCTCTGGTTTTACCCAACATCCACGGAGCCAGTGCTGCTCGTCCAGGCTCAGGATAGCGAAGGACGAAACCTGGCACTGCAGACGCCACAAACCGGAGCGGCACGGTTTACCCAGGTGGAACTCCGCTTTCGGGAGGATGACAGCCCGCGCTACCTGGTCGTATTGGATCTCCGCTTCGGCAGGCAGCTTGGCCGCCGATTCGAGCAAAAGCCAAACGAACAGTACGTGATTGTGCCCATTCGCGACCTTTCCCTGCGCCTGGTTTACAATCCCCCTAGCCCAGCAGAAGCGGCACCAGCCTTCCAAGTCGAAGCGTTCCGAGGCAGTGAGACATCACCCTTCTACCAACACCTGTTCACCTCGAAGGAGTTGGTTGAGATCGCTGGTGATCGCTATACGTTCGAGCCAGAGCGGTATGCAGTCATTCGATTTGGCCGGGATCCTGGCCTGGCAATCATCTTCATTGGCGCGATCCTGACACTGGGAGGGATGTCTCTCAGCGCTGGACAGCGACTCCGCCGCCTTTGGGTTGTCGCACACTTTGCAGAGGGCGAGGCCCATCTCCATTTCACAAGTGGTACAGCTGGAGATAGAACTCCACGTTGGTTGGGGGATCTTGTGCAAAGCGTCGCCACCACTTTGGCGTTGGACGTGCAAAGCACCCAGTCCAGGTGAACTGGCGCCATGTCCATGCCTCTCAGTGAAACACATCTTATCCTTGCCGCTGCTGTGTGCCTGGCGGGGAGTGCAGCGCTCTGCATTGTGGGCACTCGCTGGCGCGTCGCGGAGAGGGCGCTGGTCGTTCTCGCATTCCTGTTCCTGACGGGCAGTATGGCCGTCTCCGCCATTCGGCAGGCTGGTTGGCCACTGCTCGCACCGGAGGAAGCGATTATCGCCTCAGCGGCTGGTGCTATTCTGTGGCATCTTCTGAACAAGAACCGCCGTGAGTCCAAGTGGGGATCGCCACTTGTTTACGCTACCGTCGTGGCCCTGGTGATCTGGGGAATCGCTCGGGGGGTGGCTGAGCGCACCCCTCCCACTGGCGATCGGGGGCAACAGGTGTGGTGGTTGGCCGCGCGGGTCGCACTCGCTCTCGCTTGCGGCGCGTTCGTCGAGGCAGGTAGCATGGCACTGGCACAACTGGTGACCGCGAGACAGAGACGGCTGCAGGCACTGCCCGAGGGCGAAACATCCCGCAGTGCGGCAGAGTCCGATAACAGCTCTGGACAGCAGGCCCTCCTTCCCGGGCTCTCGCTGCTGACTGCCTCCCTGCTGATTACCGCTGTGGGCGGGCAGTATACGCGGGGTGTCGCTTGGAGCTGGACAAGGGCAGAATCCTGGCAGTTGCTGGCCTGGTTGTTCTACACCATAATGTGGTTTGCCTTTGTGTTGTTGGGCTGGCGTGGGCGGCGCCTGTGGGGTCTGGCGGCCACGGGCCTGGCAGTGACTTTGGCCATGCTGCACGCAGTTGGGGGATAGGGATCACTGTTTGGGATTAGGCGGGAGGGCCAACGATTGCGGCCAGGGAAGCAAGCAACCAGGAGCAGCCGGCCCGGGCTGCTGGTCGTGTTGCCGTCGTTGGCTGGCGGCGGAGCCGAGAGGGCGACTGTCGACCTTCTCTGTGGCATGAACCGCACGCAGTTCAACCTCTCGTTGGCACTCTTCGAGCCGCGCGGTGGCTTCCGGCAGCAGATTCCCGATGACGTCCCGGTCCTGAACTTGCAGGGACGGAACAGGTACGACATTCGCCTGGTGTGGCGATTGGCCAAGGTTCTGCGTCAACAGTGCCCGTCCCTCCTCTTCAGCGTGCTCCGCTATGCCAACGTAGTAGCAGTGCTGGCGCACCGCCTGGCCGGCAGCCAAGCTCGCGTGATCCTCAACGAGCAGAACCTGCCTAGTGCAGAGTTCGCTCTGTTCGGCGGAACCCGGATCAAGGGATGGGCACTGAGACACCTCTACCCACAGGCTGATCTGGTAACCACCATCTCTAAAGGCATAGCCGCTGAGCTATCATCCCTCTACGGCATCAACGAGCACAAGCTGCAGGTCATCCCGAACCCGGTGGACATCGCCCGCATCACGGCCCTGGGCGGCGAAGCAACGGAGCACCCCTGGTTTGGTTTGGAGCTGCCAGTAGTAGTCGCCGTGGGTCGCCTGCATCCTCAGAAGGGCTTTGGTTATCTCATCCGCGCGTTTGCGGCCGTGCGCGACGCGCTGCCATGCAAGCTCATCATACTGGGTCAAGGCCCGCAGCGTAGAGAGCTGGAGCAACTGATCACGAGCCTGGATCTCTCCGACGATGTGGCACTGGTTGGCTTTCGGGCCAATCCGTACAACTACATGAGCAGGGCAACTGTGTTTGCGCTCTCTTCACTGTATGAGGGATTCGGCATCGTGCTGGTCGAAGCGTTGGCCTTGGGAGTGCCTGTGGTTGCCACACGCTGTCCGGTCGGGCCGGCAGAGATCGTTAGCGATGGGTTGACCGGCGTATTGGTGCCACCTGCAGACGAGGATGCCCTTGCAGAAGCTCTGCTTCGTGTGCTGCAGGATGCGGAGCTGCGACGCAAGCTATCCACGAACGGCCCGCACCGTGCTGCTGATTTCGCCCTGGAGCGTATCGTGTCACAGTACGAGCAGATCTTTGAGCAGCTGGCAAGTGGGGCGTAGATGCGCATCCTGATAACAAGCGACATATTCCCGCCGGACGTAGGAGGGCCAGCCACGTATGTACCCTACGTGGCGGAGCAGCTGAGCGAGCGGGGACACCGAGTCACCGTTTTGACATACAGTGGGTCCAGGTTCCACCCTATCGACAGCAACTACCGCTTCGAGGTCGTCCGTGTCTCTCTCGCGCCCCCACAATGGCGCCGGATCCTCCGTACAGTGTCGACGATTGTCGCCCACGGTCGCAGCAAGGACGTCATCTATGCGAACGGGCTGGTCACAGAATGCGTCCTGGCTGGCTTCATCCTGCGCAAGCCCATTGTGGCCAAGGTCGTTGGTGATCTGGCCTGGGAGCGAGCCAGGGACAAGGGCTGGATTGTGGACAGCTTCGAGGACTTTCAGGCGAAACGCTACGCATTCAAGGTGGAGCTACTTCGCTGGCGCCGCAGTTTTAGCTATCGACACATGGTCCATATCATCGTGCCCAGTCAGTACCTGAAGGACGCGCTGGTGAAGTGCTGGGCCCTTCCGGCAGCCCGGATCACAGTCATTTACAACGCGTTCCAGACGCCTGCACGGGATGTACCCCCTGCTGCAGTCAACCTGCCGGTGAGGCACAAGATGATCACGGTGTGTCGTTTGACCGGGTGGAAGGGCGTGGACGGCTTGATTCGGGTTCTCCCTGAGTTGCTCGATCTGGGCCTGATCGTGGTGGGCGATGGCCCCTTGCTTGCCGATTTGGTGAGGCTGGCGCAGAGACTCCGTGTGGATGAGCGGGTGCACTTTTTGGGCACAGTGGCAAAGGAACGAGTGTCTGCCTACCTACAGGCGAGCGATCTCTTTGTGCTCAATTCCACTTACGAGGGGCTGCCACACGTACTTCTCGAAGCGATGGCAGCCGGGCTGCCGGTGATTGCCACCAAGGCAGGGGGCAGTGGTGAGATTGTCGAAGACGGTCACAACGGCCTGCTCATTCCACCAGGCGATTCTGAGGCGCTGAAGCAAGCGGTGCTGCGCATGCTGGGCAGTCCTGCTGAGCGGATGAACATGGTGCGCAACGGCAGAGGCACTCTCGGCAAGTTCAACCCGCAGCACATGGTCGAGCAGACCGAAGCCGTGCTCTTGTCGACAGCCGGTCGCACTCCGATATGAACGTATTGATGCTCAGTTTTGATTCGTCACTGCTGCTCGAAGGAGCAGTAGTGCAGCGGGAGGCGAGGCGCCGTCAGCTCAGATACCTTGAAGAGTTGCGTCGCCGGATTCCAGGGAGCCGCGTGCGGATTGTCGTGCGATCCGCAGCCGGCATGGCGAGCCAGGGAACTGTGGTCAGCGATGGCCTGGAGCTGTACGCTACGCCTTCGTCAACGCTAGGGTTCATCTCGACAGCGTACCGACAGGGTAGGCAGCTCTGCCGTCAACACGGCATCGATCTGCTTACCAGCCAGTCGCCCTTTAGCGATGGGCTCGCTGCCTGGTGGCTGAGAAGCCGTTGTCCGGCGAAATGGATTGTGCAGCTGCACCTGTCATCGCTCGACAACCCATACTGGGTGAAACAGAGCCCAGCCAATCATGTGCGGGCCTGGCTGGGCAAGTTTCTGCTCCGTCGTGCGGACGCGGTGCGCGTGGTGTCCGAGAGCGCTGCTCTGTGGCTGCAGGCAAAGCTGGATATCGAACCAGAGAAGATCTTTGTGATTCCGGTCGGAACTGAACTGGTCGCAGACGCAGAAGTGGTCCCGAGGCAGCGCCATGCAGCTCCAACTGTGCTGTTCGTGGGACGCCTGATTGAGGAGAAGGGTGTGCCGACCCTGCTGCGCGCCTTCCAGCAGGTGAAGGGCAAGTGTTCCGATGCCAAGCTGGTGATTGTTGGCAATGGACCTGAGAGAGCAAGCCTGGAAGAGTTGGCGTCAAACCTCGAGATGCACGACAGTGTGCAGTTCGTGGGTTGGGTGCCCTATGAGCAGCTTCCCGAGTTCTACCAGAATGCAGAAGTCGTGGTCCTGCCCTCGCTTCACGAGTCCTATGGGCGGGTCATCGCCGAGGCGATGTCTTTTGGTCGCGCAGTGATTGCAACGGACACCGAGGGAGCCAGGGACCTGATCCTGGATGGTCAGACTGGCTTTATCGTGCCTGTGCGAGACGCACGGGCTTTGGCCAGCAAGGTTGGCTACGTCCTGTGCAATCCAGAAGTGGCGCACCAAGTGGGCGAGGCAGCGCGCCAATTCATCCAGCGAACTCAGGATGCACAAGCTTTGTGCGCAGCCCAGGTCGATATGTGGTTGAAGGTGGCAGGCAGGTGACCAAGACCAAGCTCGTCTATGTCTTGCCCACATACGACCCCGATTCAGCAGAGCATTTGTATCACATCTACGGCTTCCTGGAAGCTGTGGCGAAGCATCTCGACCTACTGCTGATCGTTGAGCGCGCTCGGGGAGAGCCTTCCTTTGGCGGGCTACGGGTCTACCAGCGACGCACACAGCTGCCCGTGCTCAGAGCGCTGGAAGTCCTGCTGGTCATGCTCAGGGCGCGGTTGCGCGGCTTCCGCCGTTTCTACACACACTACTCCATGTCCGGTGCCATCCTATCGGCCGTGGTAACGCGGGTTCTGGGAGGCACCTCCTACTATTGGAATTGCGGACATGCGCTGCACTTCGTGCCCGTGCGCTTGCGCAATCTTTCCGACCTGCGAGCCAGGATCCGCAACCAGTACCTCCTGGGCCTGACCCTGCGCCTGACACATCACCTGGTCACCGGCACGGAGACAATGGCCGCCTGGTACAGCGAGAACTATGGCATCCCAGTGTCCAGCATCCGTGTGATGCCCAACTGGGTAGACCTGAGACGCTTCGAGGCACTGCCAGCCAAGCCCGTCTTGCGATCGCAACTGGGCTGGCCTGCCAACAGCAAAGTCGTGCTGTTCCTGCACCGCCTGGCAGAGCGCAAAGGCGCCCATTTCATTGTGCCCATTGCCAAGCAAGTGGTGAGCCAGTATTCGGACCGGGCTTCCACGTTGCTCTTTGTGCTCGCGGGTGACGGCCCGTACCGCGAGACCCTGGAGAACGAGATCCAAGACGCAGGGCTGAAGGAACACTTCCAACTGGCAGGTTGGGTGCCCAACCGCGACGCAATCAAGTACTTTGCCGCAGCTGACGTGTACATGATGCCATCGATGGAGGAAGGGTTTCCTCGAACGCTGCTGGAGGCCATGGCTGCAGGATGTCCGTTCACTGCTACCGATGTGGGGGGCGTCAAGGACATCGTCACGCCGACCCAGGCTCGTTTCTTGGCAGCCAGAGGAGATTGGCCGGCAATGGCTGACGCCTTGGTCCAGCTGCTGACAGACGACTTGGTGCGAGCTGAGATGGTCCGCCATGGCCGAGCAAGTATCACGAACTATTCGCAGGATCGAGTAGTGCAGTTCTTTGCCGCCCTCATTGGCGGGAGGTAAGATGTTCCGATGAGTGTCTCCGAAGAAAAGATCAATCTCTACGAAGAGGGGCCATACCATTGGTTTCTGCCCCAGTTCTATGCTCGTAAGCGGGAGCGACTCGTGGAGCTAATCCATGATCGGCTGAAGCCAGATGATGTGGTGCTTGACCTGGGTTGCGGCGACGGCCGACTGACATCGCTGGTCAGCAGCCATGTGCGCACAGTTGTTGGTCTGGACAACCAGATGCTGCCGTTGCAGTTTGCGCGGTTGCTGATCAGGCATGATAATGTCAGACTGTGTTGTGCCGATGGTAGAGCCCTCTCCTTCCGCGCTGACTCCTTTGACCTGGTTGCATGCTTTGACACCATCGAACACATACCACTCGGACTAGTGTCCCTCCTGTTCGATGAAGTTAGACGTGTCTTGAGGCCTGGTGGATTGTTCATCGTCTCCACACCCAATAGCGTTAGCCTGGACAGACGACTGTGGGGGCGAGCTGTGAGTCCAAAGCACTACTTCGAGTACAGTCCTGACGAGTTG
>SMTZ1_10003377_pt1 | contig 26540 bp, 23 predicted proteins | sample DeeMarSWOR136_30_FD_25667 | JGI IMG/M metagenome (IMG submission 25667)
GGTCGTGATCGCGATTAGCGAGGTCAGGGGGACGGTCACAAGACGGGCCAGCACGAGGCTAACCGTGGGGACCACGAGGAAGATGACGAGCTGCTCGAGGGAGACCCTGCCGAACACGAGGTTGAGCAAGAAGGCGATGAGGCCCATGGCCTGCGTATCTATCAGGGTTATGACGAAGACGGCGCTCACAAGCTCGTTGTATTGCCTTGTGTTCCCCCTGAGCCTCGGGCGAATAAGGCCCAGGTGGAGCATCGTCGACAGGTTGCCCGAGAATATCCCACCGATTCCGCCCCTGAGGGTGAGGATGGGCGGGAAAAGGGCGAGGATCCAGGGATGTCCCTCGAAGTAGGGGTTGAAAACGGAGAAGAGGCCGCCGGCGAATAGGCTGATGACGTTCAGGGATAGGGCGATCAGGGTCTGGGCTGGGACTGAATCATAGAGATGCCTCCTCGGCCCGGTCTCCCTCACTGTTGCCCCATGACCCTGACTTCCGCATTTCTCCTCGGGGTTCTAGCCTACTCTACAACCATCTCCCGTAAAATATGTTACGGTTTTCAGGTGCTATATTCCGGGAACAGTCGACAACCGAAATCCCCCCTTCTTTTTTCCGATGACGTTGAGATTTCTAGCATCGGTTCGACGCGTAACCTGCGAACTAGTCTATTTCATCGATGGGTTTCGTCCGGCGTGGTAACGAAGACTCCGCAGATGACGGAACTTACGGCCATAGAAGCCCCGAACAGCATCCAGGGCAGCGCTGGGTTGTAGTCGTAGAAGAAGCCCCCGAGGACGGAGCCGATTATCGAAGGGATGGCGAGGATCGCCCCCATGCCGGGGCCGCCGCTTCCCCCGCCCCTAGTGTTCACGAGCAACATGCCTTGGCCGAGGGTGGCCATCACCCTCCCCCTCCTCTCTGGTGGGACGGCCTGGGCCATGTAGGCCGGGGCACCGGAGATGAGGAACGAGTTCGTGAAGGTCATGACGGCGAACAGCAGCGTGACGTCCCAGAAGCCCCTGCTCAAGGGGAAGAGGAGTAGGGGGACGGCCGAGAGGCCGAGGGCGAAAGTGAGCACCCTCTTGGCGCCCACCCTGTCCACGACGAAGCCCCCGGGAAGGAGGAGCGTCACGTTCACCACCGCGGCGATGAGGAGAACCGTGCCCCACTGGAGCTTCGTCAGGCCTATCTGGTCGACTGCGTGGACGACCCAGTATGACACCGTCATGTTGTTGAAGAAGAAGCTCAATGCGAGCAACAGCGCGAAGGCCTTGAGGCTCCTGGGCAGCGACACTATGACCTTGAACACGTCTCGGTATGAGCTCGATAGGACCTTGAGGAGGCTTCCGCGGCCTCTGCCTTCCTCGAGCGGGGGCTCCTTGAGGAGCTTGAGGTTCATCGTCGCTATCGCCAGGCCCATCAGGAGTGTTAGCCCGTAGAGGATCCTCATCGCGGGGATTACCCCCATGTATGTTGTCAGGTACCCGCCGATGTAGGGGGCCATTATGCCGACGGCACTCGGGACCGCAATCCAGAGGGAGTACCCGACGCCCCGCCTATCGGGGGGTAGGGAGTCCGCCATCAGGGCGTTAGCGGCAGGGAAATAGAATGTCATCAGGCCGAGGAGTAGGTTCCCTATGGCGAGCATCCGCCAGTCCCTAGCGAGCGCGAAGAACAGCCATATGAACGATGTGAAGTAACCGGTGGTGGTGATGATTCTGACCCTGCTGTGGCGGTCGGACAGGTAACCAGCGACCGGGTAGATGAACAGTGAGGCGAGGGGCCTCAGGGCGTTCACTATGCCGATATCCACGTTGCTCCCGCCGAGGGCCAGGACGTAGAGGCTGAAAAAGGGGAAGGTGATGAACATGGAGAGCTGGCGCATCACGTCCCCCAACGTGAATACGAGGAGGTTCCCCCTCATGACCTCCCTCAAAGACCTCATTCAATCACCCGGCTTAATATCGAGTATGTACGAGGTTTACTGAAGATCAAACCAGAAAAGGGTTTCCTCAGCAAAAAGGGGAAGCTACTCTAGATTCTCGCCTGCGCGCGTGTGGGCACGCAATTCCACACCGTATTGAGAACCTGTATAATTCGAAAAATAAAAAATCTGAGCATCTTGGAAATACCAAACAGGCGCGAGGCAAGGCGCGCGCGTGATTGACTTCAGTTAATGTCAATCTCTAATAGTTTCTCTATGTCCGTGTCTTCTACATGTTCGGGCTCGATGATTATACTGCCGCCATGAGCGAGGAACAAAGGCATGATAACATCCGTGTAGCCAGTATCTACAATTGTCCTCAGATTGTATGAACAGATGGCATCCATAGGTACATTTAGAATCCTATGCAATGCATATTCGTATCTCATAAGCTCTCGTACAAGGTTATTTCTGAAGAAACAAGACGTCTCCCCCATCACTCGTAGGCCCAATCCTCTCTCATCAAAGTACTGATAAGCTTTTTTCCACTTGTTAATTACCCTCAGAGGCTCTGCTCCTGCATCCCGGATATACCACTCTTCGCAGGTACTGATCTTGATCTTATCCGTGAACTCTTCAATGTAGATGACTCCTTTGTTATTCAACAGCCCATCTTTTAGATACGGGAACAGGACTGAGCGCTTTCTCTCCTCCGTATCATAAAATAAGATCAGATGGTCTCTGGTCTTTATTTCCTCTATAAAATTGGATATTTCCTGAGATAACTCCATCTTTTCACAGGCAATATAAGTGAAAGGATTTAAAAATATTTAACACTATCGTGCGTATGTAAAACGCACAGAGAAATACAAAAACATGATTTATCTAGATCTATAGTGTCTTCAGAAATTCCTCTATCTCCGCATACTTTGGTTCCTTGCTGGGGTCGTCAGTAATCCACCTGTATCTCACGACACCCTCTCTGTCCACGATGAAGGCCGATCTCTTTGCCGCAATGTACCCCTTAAGTCCGGCAAAGTCAGGCATGGCGACCCCGTAGATCTCGATGGCCTCCCGGTTGTAGTCGCAAAGCAGAGGGAAGTTCAGCATGTTCATCTCGTGGAAGGCCTTGTTCGAGAAGGGATCGTTGACGCTAACGCCGAGGACCTGGGCGTTCAGCTCCTCCAGCCCTCCTATCGAGTCCCTCAGGGTGCACATCTCCTTCCTGCAGACGGACGTGAAGGCACCGGGGTAGAACGCCAACACGACGTTCATCCCCCTGAACTCAGCCAGGCTCCGGCGCTTCCTGTCCATGTCGTACAGCGTGAAACTTGGAGCCTCGTCGCCGACGTTAACCTTGTTCAACTCCGATCCTCGAGTCCACTGATACCGACCGTCGAATAAATACCCTATTCGGGCTGTGACTATATTGCGTGGAGCCCACATTCGTGGCAAGCCCTTTTAGTTTCTTAGATCTCTGTAATAGCCGGTGCTCGTTTTGTCGGTTCCAGAAGTAGAAGGCCTCATCACGTTCCTCTACTACGATGACCTTGAGGAGGCCGCGAGGTTCTACGAGGACGTAATGGGCTTCGAGAAAACCGTAGACCAGGGGTGGGCGAAGATCTACAGGGTGGCGGGCGAGGCCCACGTCGGCCTGGTCGATGGTAGCAGGGGATATCACAGGCCGAGCCCCTCCAAGCCTGTGATGATCACCGTCGTTGTCGACGACGTGGACGCCTGGTTCAGGTACCTGAAGGGAAAGGGCGTGAAGACGCTTTCTGAGCCGAGGGACCACGATGAGATCGGCATAAGAGCTTTCCTGCTCGAGGACCCCGAGGGGTACGTGATTGAGATTCAGAAGTTCTACTGACGACGGAGGGGCTGGAGACGGGTCTTTGCCCCGCTAACAATATTTATATCTGCAGCCAACCGATCTCCGAGGACCAGTGGGTTCCGCCATGGCCTTCGAGTTTCTGACTCTGGATGACGTCGAGGTCGGTGGCAAGACAGTTTTCCTGCGGGTTGACATCAACTCCCCCATCGACCCGAGCTCCAAGAGGATCCTCGACGCCAAGAGGATAACCGAGACCCTGGACACCATCAGGGAGCTGGAGGAGGCGAGGGTGGTGCTCGGCGCCCACCAGAGCCGCCCGGGGAGGTACGACTTCACGTCCCTGGAGCTCCACGCACGCGTGCTCCAGATGTACCTGAACGACAGGGTGAGGTTCGTCGACGATGTCTTGGGGGAGAGGGCGCAGGCGGCGATAAGGTCGCTGAGGCCTGGGGATATCCTCGTGCTGAACAACCTACGCATGGTCAAGGAGGAGAACATGCAGGCCCCGCCGGAGGAGCTGACGGGGACGGGGCTCGTCCAGACGCTGTACCCGTTCTTCGACCTCGTGGTGAACGACGCCTTCGCCGCCGCCCACAGGAGCCAGCCGAGCCTGGTTGGGTTCGGCGAGGTCCTGCCGATGGTGGCGGGGCGGCTCATGGAGAAGGAGCTCAAGGCCCTGAACAGGGTGCTTCAGGAGCCCCAGAGGCCATGCGTCTTCGTTCTCGGCGGGGCGAAGGTGGAGGACAGGCTCCCGGTCATGCGACGCGTCCTCAGGGACGGGATCTCCGACAGGATCCTGATAGGGGGGCTCATCAGGGATGCCTTCCACATGGCCCAGGGGCACGACCCGGGGAGGCTGGCGACCCTCTCGGAGCAGGACAGGGGGCTCGTCGCCGAGGCGGGGGAGCTGATGGACCAGTACGGGGACCGCATAGAGATGCCGGTGGACGTCGCCCTGGACGTCGGCGGCGAGCGGCTCGAGCTCCACGTGAGCAAGCTGACGGACGAGAGGAACATCTACGACATCGGGCTGAACACCCTGGCCCGGTACTGCGACCAGGTGAAAAGGGCCGGGACGGCTGTCGCCGAGGGCCCGCTGGGCATGTTCGAGAGGAGGTTCTTCGACATCGGAACGAAGGAGATCCTCAGGGCGATGGCGGCGAGCAGTGGGTTCACCGTCGTAGGCGGCGGGCACCTCGGGGGGATGGCGTCCATTATGGACCTCGAGGACAAGCTCGGGCATGTGAGCACCGGCGGCGGCGCGATGCTGTCGCTGCTGGCGGGGGAGGAGATGCCGGTCATCCAGGCCCTCGAGCGGGCGAAGAAGAGGTTCGGTTGACCATCCTCCTCTTTCGATAGAAATAAATTCCTTCCCGGCCTCTCTGAGTCGCGCGGGGTCGTGGTCCAGCTTGGTCTAAGATACGCGGCTTGGGCCCGCGTGATCCCCGGTTCAAATCCGGGCGACCCCACCATTCGCGCGTCGGTAGCTTATCATAAGGGTTTCAGGTTTTTCATGGTTCCGTGTGAATGGCGTGGTCTGGTAGGATTGGGGGTTCACTGTTCTGTGCCGTGTTTGTTGCTTAGGAGCGTGTATTTTTGAGAGGAATCGAATCGGGAAGGGGCGTTTTTCAGGTCTCTTTCGTCGATTGGAGTGTTTTTCGAGGTCTGATGATGTGACCCCACCTCCCCCTCTAGTCCCGTAGGTGTTGGTGATGGGTTTTCTGGGCTTCCCCCATGGCCTATGCGAGGTGAAGACCGTGCAGAAGTACTTGGTCAACCAGAAGCTGAGCTTCCCGGTCGCGCCCAAGAGCGAGACGACCCTCTCCATAAGAGAGACAATTTATGTCTCTAAGGAGACGATCCTCATAACGGCCCTGCTCGCTGTCGGGTCGACCTTGGTCAACCCCCTGGGAGTGGTCACGCGCGGCGTGGCCTGTCGCCACTCCCAGCCGGAGACGGTCAACCTTCTCCTCGATTCTGTGGGCACGATGCATTGGACGAGCCGGTTTTTTCATTCTTCCGCCGCATAACATATGGCTTGTGGGGAGCTCGACTCAAATAAGTAGACGGGGTCACGGATGAGCTGAAGCGCTCGCGAACATGGCTGTGTAAAAGCCATTGTTCTATGTTGTTCGCACGCAAGTTACAAACAAATCAAAATATGCGCCCCTTCCGTTTAGATCTCTGTGAGCGTAAACCTTCCTCCGAGGGTCAGGCGCTCCGGATTTGGTGAAGGAATATGCCGAAGTGTGGTATCTGTGGGGCCGAACTGAAGGAACAGCCGAAGATCACGGCACAGGGGACATGCTCCGCCTGTGGAGCAAAGCTCACGGTCAAGAAGTAGGCAAGCATCCTCGGCTGTCCTCTATCCAACCTTTTTTCAAACACGGTTATGAAACGTGTTGGTAAAGGGGTCTCAACGCACGCGTTTCAACTTGGGTGACCACACCATAGTCTTATCGGCTCGTTTAGAGAGGTTCGAGCGACCGCTTGGTGCTCCCGGAGCAGATAAAGAAGTTGGGAATTACCGAGGCTAGTACCTCGCCTGCCTGTACCTGAAGTAGATGTCCATGAAGGCGAGGCCTATCACGACGTTCAGGGCGGTCGTCAGTAGGCCTCCTATGACAGGGACCCAGCCGAGGATCGCCGAGCCGACGATGGCGACGATGATGACGATTATGACGTCCCCGAAGTCACTGCCTATCGCGCTTAAGGCCTTGGAGATGGCGTCCCCTATCCCAGTCTCGTCAACGACTATGATGACGAACATGAATATCACGACGGGGATCAGTATGATCGTGATGGCCAGTATCGCCCCGATTATCGAGGCGATTATGAAGGTTCCTATCCTCCTCAGGGCGTAGTTCACACTCCCCATCAGGTCGAGGGGCTCGTCGACGTAGGCGTCCCTGGACATGTCGATGGAGGCGAAGTTGAGGACGTAGATCGCCACTCCGCTGATTATGGCGAACACGATTCCAAGAACCATCAGCCCAATGGAGGCGGGGAACAGCAAAGGATTCCTGCCCCAAGCCCAGCTGGAGACACCGAAGAACGCTCCCGAGGCAGCACCTATCAGCGTCGAGATCACGCCTCCGAGGATAGCAGGCACAAAAACCATGGGTTTCGCCATCACTAAGTTAAATGCCAGCGAAAGGTGGCCCATTGCCCCCTCACCGTATTCTCCAAACTCCCTAGTAGGGGCTTCCCTCCTCAGGGTGGCGCCACAATGAGTGCAGTAGGTAGCGTCCTCGTTCACCTCCTTGCCGCATTTAGGACAATAGGACATATTTTTTACACAATTGAGAGATGTACAAGCGACTGTTATATACATTCCCAGATCAGGCAAGGTCTTCACGTGCTTTAGCGAAAAACTAAACTCAGAAGAATTGAAGTAGACACGATACGTTAAAATCTCCGTGTCTGTAATAATTTTGTGCGCGCCGGGTTGGCTGAGTGGTTTAGGCGGCTGCCTGCAGAGCAGCTCTACGGGGGTTCGAATCCCTCGCCCGGCTCCATTTAAAAGCCTTTATCTCTATATTGACTTAAATAAGTCACAGAGCGCGAAGTTCTATCCTTCTGATCCTAACTTCTTCCTCAGGGCGATGAGCGAGATGAACTCGTAGACGATGTTCGCCGCTAGGAGCGCCGTGATCTGTGACGGATCGTGTTGGGGTAGGACCTCGACGAGGTCGAAGCCGATCAGGTCCAGCCCCTTCAGGCCCCTCACCACCCGTAGCGCCTCGCTGCTCGTGAATCCCCCGACCTCTGGGGTGCCGGTTCCCGGGGCGTAGGCCGGGTCAACGAAGTCGATGTCGAAGCTGACGAAGGCTTTGGCGTCCCCGGTCCGTTCGCGGATCCGCCGTATAAGCTCGTTGATGCCCTGCTCCTGGGCCTCCACGGAGGTGACGAGGTCGAACCCCATCTTCCTCGCGTCGTTGAGGCTGTCCCGGGAGTAGATGGAGCCCCTCATGCCGGCCTGGATGGAGTGATCGACAAGGATCAGCTCCTCCTCGACCGCCCTCCTGAAGGGCGTCCCGTGGGTGTACCTGCGTCCGAACCTCTTGTCCCCCGTGTCCGTGTGGGAGTCGAGGAGGATGAGGGCAACCGGTCCGTGCCTCTTCGCCATCGCCCTCAGTTCCGGGAGGGTCACCGAGTGGTCGCCTCCAAGCATTATCGGGGTCACCCCGCCATCAAGTATGGGGAGGAGGCCCTCCTCGATCATCTTGTACGAGTCCTCGATGTAGCCAGGGTTGACAGGCAGGTCGCCGTAGTCGACGACGGAGCAGTGGTCGAAGATGCTCACGTCGAGGACCTCGTTGTGGTGGCGCAGCAGCGCCGAGACGCTCCTGATCGCCTCCGGTCCGAACCTCGCGCCCACCCTGTAGGAGGCCCCCGTGTCGAAGGGGACGCCGACGATGGCGACGTCGACTCCCTCGGTCGTCGTGACGTGGGGGAGGCGCATGAATGTCTTGATGCCGGAGAACCTTGGGGACTCCCGGGGATCCACAGGTCTGTATCCCTTCATGTGGAAACACTCACTCATCAGAAGAAGGAAGATCTATAAGATTCTACATGCGAGGCGTGATGGTTGGGGATTCTGGCGGCTGCCTGCAGAGCAGCTCTACGGGGGTTCGAATCCCCCGTCCGTCTCCAATTAAATTATTAAGAGTTGAAGTTGTCAACGTCTATCCTATTAAAATAATAGACTAGATTCTTTATGCTTCATTTAGTAGGCAGGCGATACAGCGATGGAATTGATAGAAGTCGAGGGCGCAGCGGAAGGATACGTCGAGCTCTTCAGCAGGCACGGGGTCGACTACGTCATCAGCTCTCCGGGCACGGAGTTTATCCCCCTCTGGGAATACTTGGCCAAATACAGCTCTCTAGGGAGAAGGCCCTCTTACATCAACGCGAGGCACGAGGGCACCGCCCTGTCAATGGCGAAGGGGTACGCCATGGCCACTGGGAGGCCTCAGGTCGTCCTCACCCATGTCCTCGTCGGACTCCTCCACGGCGCAATGGAGCTGAGGGCCCTCTACACGGACAACGTACCGGCTATGCTGATCGTCGGCCAGGCCTGGACCCACGATGGCGAAATCCACGGGGGAACCCCGGGTCCCCACTACCTCTCCTTCACCCAGGTCGGGGGGCAGCAGAGGCTCGTCCAGCCCTATGTGAAATGGAGTGAGAGCCCCTCGTCCAACGAGAACGTGCTCGAGATAATGGCGAGGGCTCTGGACATCGCATCCACGGACGTGAAGGGCCCGGTGCTCATAGCCCTATCCAGGGAACTCCTCTACGACAAAACTGAGAAAATGAGGATTCCGACGAGAAAACCCCGACCAACACGAATACAGGCAGATCCCGCCGAACTCATGGCGCTGGCGGAACTCCTGAAGAAGGCGGAGAACCCCATCATTTATACCCGGCACCTGGGGAGAAACCCTGGGTCTGTATCCCACCTCGTGGAGCTTGCCCGGCTGCTCTCCGCGCCCGTGTTCGAGACCCCTGGATACATGAACTTCCCAACTAACAATCCACTGCACCTGGGCTACGATGTCACCTCGTACCTCGCCGAGGCCGACGTGGTGCTTGTCATCGACAGCAGCAGCTGGCCTCCCTGGTATCCGCCCGGCAGCATCCGGGAGAAAAGCAGGGCGAAGATAGCCTTCATGGACCTGGACCCGCTCCAGCTGAAGTACCCCTCTTACGGGTACCCAGCGGATATGCTGATCACCGCGGACTCCGGACTCGCCATCCATGCTTTGATCGAACTCCTGAAGCCTCTGCTGGGGGACTCGTCTGGCCGGCTCCGGGATAGGTTCGAGCGATGGGAGGCGGAGCACACAAAAATCAGGGATGCTTGGAGAAGAGAGGCCCTTGGCGCCAAGGATGAGACTCCGATCGACCCCCGCTGGCTATGCTTCAACATAAACAGAGTTCTAGACGAGGACACGCTGACTGTTCATGAGACGATAACCCACGGTGGGATCGTGCACCGGTATGTCGAAAGGAACAGAACACGCACGGGGACCCATTTCGAGGCGGCGGGACCACTGGCGCACTCGGGGCTGGGGCAGGGGCTCGGGGTCGCACTGGGGGTTAAGCTGGCTAACCCTGACAAGACCGTGGTGGCCATGGAGGGGGACGGGAGCTTCAACTACAACCCGGTACCCGCCTGCCTGGGGCTCGCTCAGGAGTATGGTCTCCCCTTCCTAACCGTAATATTCGACAACCAAGGATACGCCGCGATGAAACAGCACCCCAGGTTCTATCCCGGGGGCTGGTCCGTGAGGAGCGGGGACTACTACGGCGTGTACGCAAGGCCCAAACCCGACTACGCGAAGGTCGCCGAGGCCTTTGGTGGCTACGGGGAGACCGTAGAGGACCCCTCTGAGGTCAAGCCGGCCCTTCGGAGGGCCCTCGAAGAGGTGGGCAACGGCAGGGTGGGGCTCTTGGACATGGTGCTCAAGCCACCGTGATCATTTGCGAGTTCACTTACACCTCGGACTCTCCTCACTAAAACTGCGGGAAAGATAATAGAGGGACTCCGAGCCTCACACGCGACATGGTCGACAAGTTCACCTGCAGGGAGTGCGGGCGGACAACCTATAGCGACAACTACGAGTGGAGGGATGAGAGGCTGTACTTGAACCTGAAGAAGCTCAGGCTTTGTGAAGAGTGCTACAGATTCGGTCAGGACACTACCGAAGAGTTAAAGACTCGTAAGGCACCTCTGAGAGGCTCGATCTGACAAGTCTATATCCTTTTTTATACTATGAAATCAAACTAAATTATGGATTTAGATTTTACAAAAAGATCATTAGATATAGCTGAAATTTAGTAGAGAAGTTAGGAGCTTATGTGATCGGTGGATAATGTTCATGTTGACAGAGCGTCTTGGAGGATCTCTGGGGGAGTCACTATTCAGGTACGCGATCATCACAGACACCCACCTTCGACCCGAAAGGGGCGACACCTCCTCGCCCTGGAGGGTTAACCTGCTCGCGAACGACCGGGCTCGATGGGTGGTCGACAGGATAAACCTCGACGACCCGGACTTCGTAGTCCACATGGGGGACATCGTCCACCCTCTGCCGCACCTACCGACCTACGGCTCCGCTGCAGAGGCCGCACTTGAGATCTTCAGTGGATTCAAGGCCCCCTTTTACTGCATTGCAGGTAACCACGACGTTGGTGATAAGAGGAACCCGACAATGCCGGCATACACCATCGACGACCTCGGCCTCAGCCTGTACGAGAGGTGGTTCGGGCCCACCTACAGGTCCTTCGACCACAGGGGGGTCCACTTCGTCATGATCAACGCCCAGGCCCTGAACTCGGGGCTCGCCCAAGAGTCAGAGCAGTCCCGCTGGCTGGAGGCGGATCTGGAGGCGAGCAAGGGCAGGCGCATCCACCTGTTCAGCCACTACCCACCGTACGTGCTGGAGCCGGGGGAGCCGAGCAACTACGACAACATGGACGAGCCCGCACGTTCTTGGCTATTGGGGCTCCTGGAGAGGTACGAGGTCGAGGCTCTCTTCGCAGGGCACGTCCACAACTTCCTCTACCAGAGGCACGGCTCCACTGACTGCTACGACGTGCCGGCGACCTCCTTTGTGCGCCAGGACTATTCGGAGATGTTCAGGGTAGAGGCAGGTGGAGAATTCGGTCGAAACGACGCCCAGAAGCTCGGCTGGTGCATCGTAGACGTCTACCAGGGCACCCACGTGACCCGGATCCACCGCTCCGGGGGAGCTACCCTGCGGGAGGGGGAGTCGCTCCTCCCGGAGGCCCCGAAGGTCAGGACCCTCCACACGAGGGAGAGCGCCGTCGCCCCGCTGGGAGTGCACCTCAGACACCCCTGGGCCGAGGAGGTCGACCTACCTTACAACGGGCCCCTCGACGAGTTCATACGGAAGCGCGTCCGCAACGATTACGCCCTGCTCGGTCTATGGGAGTGCGGCATCAGGAAGCTCCGGGTCCCGCTGAGCGACCTGACGGACGACAGGATCAGGGCCCGCATGAGGGCCGTGAAGGAAATGGGGCACGGGTTCACCGTCTTCTGCTTCGGCATGCCGTCGGGGGCCGAGCGCGACGCCCTGGCACATCACAGCGACATCGTGGACGCACTTGAGGTGGTGTTCCCGTGGAGGGAAGCCGGGGCCGCCATCCCGGACCTCCTAAGGCTCCGAGAGACGGTGCCCGCAAGGCTCTTCCTGGCCAAAATAGAGAGCTCCGTCGAACGTGAGCAAACAGGCTCAAAGTTCAGCCACTACGTCGGCCACGGATTCCGCACCTTCAATTTAGGGGGCATCCAGGCCTTCCTGGGCCTCGAGGACTCGAGGGAGGCTGCGGACGGCTTCGTCTTCCACATCGGCGCCGACGACCCCCCCTGGGACGCAATCAAGACCATAGACGCCTACGCATCGAACAGGGGCTTCAGCGCCATTGCGAACGTGCGCCTTGCCTCTGAGAATCCCGCGGAGTACCTCTCTGACGACGTCCGCGTCGCCAACCGGGTCACCGAGGCCATGACAGCAGCCGCTGCCACAGAGAACGTGGACATCTTCCTGGACACTTTCATCGACATCGACAGGGGCTACTTCCCTCGCGTTGGCCTTTACGACAGGCGCCACAACCCCCGCCTCGGGGGCCGCGTCTTCGCCCACATACAGGGGGTGCTGAACGCCCTCGGCCCGGGCCTCAAGCTGGGCAAATGCACTGGGAACAGCGACGGTAAGACCTGTGTCTTCGAATCGGGCCGGGCCATGGTCAACCTTTTCCTGCCGCCCCCCGGTGGAGCTCACTTGCGGAGGCTGGCCCTCCTTGGAGGGATAGACCCGGGCACGAGGGGCTTGGCGAAGCTCGTCGACCTCGATTCCGGGTGGATCTCCGAAGCGACCTGGGAGAAACGCGACAAAGCCACGGCGCTCCTGAATCCCGGTTCTTGCAAGGTTCCCTCCCTACTGATCATCGAAAAATAGTTCCGTCCTGGGAGCGCGGACACAATAAGCGCCTGTGGCCAAGAACGCCAGTAGATTTCCTTATCTCACCAAGAACCTGTAGATTGTTGTCTGGGTGTATGTCTCTCCCGCTCGAAGAATCGTCGAGGGGAACTCGGGCCTGTTAGGTGAGTCGGGGAAGTGCTGAGCCTCCAAGCACAGCCCGCTTCGTGGTCCGTATGTTCTCCCGCCTTTCCCGGCAACACCGTCCAGGTGGTTACCCGTGTAGAGCTGGAAGCCGGGCTCCGTAGTGTGGACCTCCATGGCCCTCCCGGTCGCCGGCTCGTAGACCCTCGCGGCCGGAGCAAGCGGTTCGCCACCCTCGTTCAGCACCCAGTTGTGGTCGTAGCCCTTGCCGAAATGAAGCTGCTCGTAGTCGGCGTCTATGTCGGCGCCGATCGCCTTCACCTCGGTGAAGTCCATTGGCGTGCCCTCAATGGGTCTCAGCTCGCCGGTTGGGATCAGGGTCTCGTCTACGGGGGTGAAATGGTCTGCGTAGATCGTCAGCGCGTGCCCCAGGACATCCCTGGCGCCGGCGAGGTTGAAGTAGGAATGGTGGGTCAGGTTAACCACCGTGTCCCTGTCGGTCGCTGCGGCGTATTCGATCCTAAGCTCGTCTTCGTCGGTCAGGAGGTAGAGAACCCGCACTGAGAGGTCTCCGGGGTATCCCTCCTCGCCGTGCCTGCTGAGATAGGCGAGGGACAGACCCACCCCGTCTTCTCTCTCGGTCTCCCGGGCTTCCCAGAGGACCTTATTGAAGCCCTTGACCCCGCCGTGCAGGTGGTTCACGCCGTCGTTTCTTGCCAGTCTGTACTCCACCCCGTTGAGGCTGAACCTTCCCCCTGCGATCCGATTGGCGTACCTCCCTACGATGCAGCCGAAGTAGTTCTCGTCGCCGATGTACTCCTCGAGGGTGTCGTATCCTAGGACGACGTCGCCCATCCTCCCGTGCCGGTCAGGGACCCTGAGCGAGACAAGGGCTCCGCCGTAGTTCGTGATCCTCGCCTCCACGCCGTTGGAGTTGATAAGGGTGTAGATGTGGACAGGCCTCCCGTCCCCCAACGTCCCGAAGACACGCTTCCCGACATCCATCCTCCCACCGCCCTACAGAGAGACGTAGGGTGTCCTCACGTCGGCCATGGCTGAGGAGTACTCCCCGCGGCAGCACCTCGAAAGTAGAGATTCGAGGTCTCCAACAGCCCTCTCCACGGACTCCCTTGGTACATCCTCCGATCCGTCCACGAACAGAGCGAGGTTAGACGCGTCCACCGTTATCTTCGTGTGGTCGCAGTCCCTGTGGTTCCAGCGCCTAGTGAGAACCCTGGCCTCGTCCGCGTACACGGGCTCCCCCTCATACGTCTCCTCGGGCCCCGAGGCTCTCAGGGGCATGAAGGCCTCGCCGCCCCGTGAGAACCGCAGGCTGATCAAGCCCTCGACCCTGTCAAGGTCGAAGCCGCCCATCGGTACCAGGTGCCTCAGGGACAGCGCGTTGTAGGCGTCCACCGCCGCGTTGATGCGGGGCAGGCCCTTGCCTCTGAGCACACGCCTCAGCAGGGCCTCTGCAGACGGCCTGTAGTCCCCGGGCGTTGTCCCGAAGCTCCTGTACATCGCCCTCCATGAGGCGATGAAGGGGTGCCTTATTACCGGCCCGGACCCGAAGCCTCCCTTGACCTCTTGGATCACCCGGTTCACTAAATCTTCTAGTTCTGGGTCGCTGTCCCCGACCTCCACATCGCGGCCGGCGAGGACGCCGATCTTCACCCGGGGATACCGCGACAGGACCTCGCCAACTACGCGGAATCTCAGACCAATGTTTCCTGGCGCACCGCTGTGCCCACCCCGTTCCTCCATCCCTATCCCAGACCAGTATCAGGGATGAATTTCAGTTAAATATCCATTTGGGCGTTACAGGTACATCCGATAAGCCTATTGGGGAAGGCCTGATGCAAATCCGCAGATCAAAACTTGAGATCGTGCTGAATATTCTAACTGCAGTCAGAGACGGTGTGGACAAGCCTACCCGTATCATGTACGCTGCGAACCTGTCTTGGAAGCCGACCCAAAAGATATTGGCAAGCCTCGTGGAGCAGGGGCTATTGATGGAGAGTAAGGAGACCGGGAGCAAGCGTTCGAAGGTGAGGTACGGGATCACAGAGAAGGGCGCCAACGTCCTGAGGTACTTCGACGGCGCGAAGGACCTCGTCGACATCGAAGTCCTGACATGAGACATCAACCAAATTTTTTAAAAAAACGGGCAAGCATACTCTTCGACCACTCACCATGGGAAAGAAAGCGGACGCCCATGGACTAGAGGGTGTGTAGGAAGCTGCTACAGATAAAAATTAAAAGAACCTATGTCGATTGAGATACAACTGATGCTGAAGATTAATGATCCAACTGATGGTCGGACTATCATCCAGCGCATCAAATTGACGATTTAGGAAACTCGTATATCAGGTACAGGATAAAGTCCTAGTGGCGAGGCTCGCTCCCATTATACGCCTTCAGATGCCCCTAGCACGTGTTAATGGTCGAATACCTCTTCGGCTTCTAAATGCGCCTTGTTTGCCCCCTTTTTTCCGAGGAAAAAGGGGAGTACCCAAATGCACCGTACTTCGAAATAGAAGCTTTGGGAGACTTACTCTTTCAGAAACCAGAGACGAGACTCACGGAATACGAACAAGGGATGTAGCAATTAACTTGGGCCTACTTCTTTTCGATCTCCTGGACCTCGAGCTTCCTGAAAATACTCCTCAGCTGCCGCCTCATGGCGGTCCTGTCCGGGCTGAGGCCGAGGTAGTCTGCGAAGTCCGTGGTAGTCCTAATGATGGTGTTCCTCCCCTCCTTCTCCCTGGAGACGAGCCCCATCTGCTCTAGAGCCCTGAGATGGCTGTACGCCTGGCTGCCCCGGGCGTCGGCCACCTGCTTCTGCTCGACGGGCTGGTGGTAGGCGACGTATGAGAGAGTCCTGAGGGGGCCGGCTGTGAGGAGGGGCTTCATGGAGAACCGCCGCGCCTGCCTCGTGTAGTCTGGCTTGAGCTGCAGCACGACCCTGCCGCCCGTGACCTCGCTTACCTCCAGGGGGCTCCAGTCCTGCTCGTAGGTCTTGGAGAGCCTCCTGATCAGGTCGGAGACCTCCCTCTCCGACTGGAGCCTCAGGTGCTCGCACAGGGTCGTGAGGCTGAGGGGCCTCCCCGACGCATAGAGGATCGCCTCGAGCTCCGCGAGCTTCTCGACCTCCGTCATGCCATCCGCCCCATGACCGAATATGTGTCATGAACCTGATTAATAACGTCTACGATGCCCCGAGGCCTCCTACACCTCCGCTCCTATGTCCCTCCTGTAGAAGAGCTCACCCTTTATGCCCGGAGTGTCCGAGTAGACCCTCTCCCTCGCCTCCGCCACGGTCTCCCCCTTGGCGAGCAGCGCGATGGAGCGGCTTCCCGTGGTTCTGATGGCGCCCCCCTCCTCGTGGACCGATGCAAAGAACAGCTCCGAATTCGCCGAGGGCGTTATGCTGACCGGCTTGTCCTTGGTAGGGTTCGTGGGGTAGCCTCTGGGCACGATGTAGACGCAAACAGTCGCCTTCTTCTCGAAGGGCGTTTTGGACAGCCTTCCGTCCACTATCTCCCACCCGACGTCGATGAGGGGCTTCTCCAGGAGGGCGAGGACGTTCATGGCCTCGGGGTCGCCGAACCTCGCGTTGTACTCCAGGAGGAAGACGCCCTCCTCTGTGACCATGAACCCACCGTAGAGGACGCCCCTGTACCTACCCGAGGACCCCGAGAGCGCCCGGATGGTCGCCTCCATGATCCCGATGCCCTTCCGAACCGTCGCGTCCGGGAGGCCGGGAAGGCCGTGGTCGGAGCAGCTGTAGCTCCCCATGCTCCCGGTGTTCGGCCCCGTGTCCCCGTCGTAGGCCCTCTTGTAGTCCCGGACAAGCGGCATGACCTCCAAGCTGCTCCCGTCAGTGAAGGCCTGGAGGGTGAACTCTCTCCCCACGAGCTTCTCGTCGAGGACTACAAGGCCGTCGGACCTGATACGCTCCGCGGCGTACTCCTCGACCTCCGAGGCCGAGTGGAGGTGCTCGCCCGTGATCTTCACGCCCTTGCCCCCGGTGAGGACATCGGGCTTCACCGCGACCTCGGTGTGATCCCTCAGGAAGGCCCTGACCTCCCCCAGGCTCCTGCATATGCTGAACTCGGGGTTCCCGTCGATCCCGTGCTCCTCCAAGAACTGGCGGGCGAAGGCCTTGCTCCACTCGAGCCGGGCGGCCTCCAGGGTCGGCCCTACTACGGGGACGCCGAGCCCGTTGAGGCGGTCCGTGGCGCCCACGGCGAGGGGGGCCTCGGGCCCGATGAAGGCGACGTCCATGTCCTTGAACCTGTCGTACAGACTCGTGTCCGTTATGTCCATGATCTCGACTCGCTTGGAGATGCTCGCGATTCCCGGGTTCCTACGGGACATGGCGGCGTGGAGCTCAACGTCCGCCTCGGCGAGTTTCTTTGCGATGGCGTGCTCCCTCGCCCCTTGGCCGACCACAAGGACCTTCATCTCGCATCACTCGGAAGGATAAGCAGCTACACATCCTACTCACTTCGATATAAAATTGATTTAGGATGGGGACACGTGTAAAGATTTGAGATCGAAGAAAAAAGATGGGTTCCTTCTTCTGATCATATCACCGTGAGCTCCTTGTGGTAGTTGCTGAAGGGAACGCCACCCTTCTCCGTCACCATAACGACGTCCTCGACCCGGCAGCCGTGTCCGTTCGGGACCCTGATGCTCGGCTCGACGGTGAAGGTCATGTTGGAGACTAGCACGGTCTCGTCGGGGATGTACAGGAACGGCGGCTCGTGGACTGTGACGCCTATCCCGTGGCCGAGGCGGTGGGTGAAGAACTCCCCGTAGCCGGCGTCCTCAATTATGCCGCGGGCCACCCTGTCCAGCTGGGTCGCCGTTATCGTCCCGCTGACCATCCTCTCGATCGCCGCCGCCTGCGCCTCCATGACGAGTTCGTGCATCCTCAGGAACTCCTCCGGCGGCTTCCCGACGAAGGCCGTCCGACCGAAGTCGGAGCAGTAGCCGTCGAGGCAGGCGCCGAAGTCGAAGGTCACGGAGTCCCCCTTCTCCAGCCTCCTAGGTGTGGTCCTCGGGGAGGCCGCTGACCTGGGCCTGCCGGGCTTCGAGAAGCGGACGCCAGTGACGAAGGAGTTGTACTCGGCGCCCCTCTTCGCGAACTGGTAGTCGACCTCGTGGGCGACGTCGTACTCGGTCACTCCGACCTTGAGGAAGTCGACCACCTCGCCATATACCTCGTCGGTGACCTCCCCAGCCCTCTTCATCAGGACGACCTCGTCCTCGTCCTTTATCATGCGCATCGGAGCGATGATGTCCGATGCCAGTGACAGGCTGCTCCCCGGCAGCGACTCCCGGAGCAACAGGCCGGTTTGAGCCCAGGCCCTGTCGTCCACGGACACCCCCCTGCCCTTCACGCTGAAAGGCTTGAGCACCTCCTTCATCACGTCCCCGGGCCCCTCGGTCTCGTCTATTATCCTCACCCCGTCGACCCAGGGCTTGCCCTCCGCCTCGGCCCGCCATGAGGCCCCTCCCATCCGTGGGGCGACGATGGTGAACCCCTCTTCCGCGCCTATGTACGCCCCGCACACGTAGTCGCCGTAGGCGTTGCTGTCTGAGGTACATGAGGCCGATGCCCATCTCCCTCATCTGATCCCTCGCGCGCTCCAATCTTCCCTTGAAATCCATCTTGATCGGATCATACAACCCTTTATGCTCTTAAAAGAACAGCAACTATTGTGCAGTTTTTATAGGCTCGGACCGAAGGTGAGCACGAGGTGTTGTCATGTCAAAGGTCGTTGACCTGAAACTGACGAAGGACGAGAGGGACAGGGCGGAGGGGATCCATGAGAGGGCTATCGTCATCAACACCCTGACTGGCTGCCACGGATGGCAGTCCCCGTGGAGGGAGTTCGGGAGGAGAAGGGCCCACAATCTCATCGAGAAGGGGCTTGAGGGGGGCTGCACCGTTAACAGCCTCACCCTCGGGGGCACGAGCATCGGGGAGGCGGCGATGGCGACCAGCGCCTGGGACGACGTAATGTCGGCGATCCCAGAAAAGGCGAAGAAGATACTGTCGGCGAGGGACATCGAGGAGGCGAAGATGGAAGGGAAGGCGGGTTACGTCATTAACTTCCAGAACACCGTCGCCCTCGAGGGGAGGGTTGCGGCGCTGAACCTCTTCCACAAACTCGGGCTGAGGATACTCCAGCTGACCTATCAGAAGGCCGAGCTCGTGGGGGACGGCTGCGGCTCCCGGAGGGCTCAGACGACGGGGCTGAGCGATTTCGGCCTTGCCGTCGTGGAGCGGCTGAACCAGTTGAGGATGGTGATCGACCTTTCACACGTCGGGCACGCGACGACGATAGAGACCATCGAGGTCTCGAGGCAGCCGCCGGCCTTCACCCACACGAACTGCCACGGGACCTACGGCTTCGAGTTCATGAGGGGGAAGAGCGACGAGGAGCTGCAGGCGATGGCGGAGAGGGGCGGTGTCGCGGGGATGACTGCGATCGCTAGGTTCGTCAGGGAAGAGGGGGACCTGGAGGGCTCGGACATCAACCACTACCTAGACCACATCGACTACGCCGTCGACCTCATCGGCGTCGACCACGTCGGCCTCGGCTTCGACATCAACGAGGGGATCACCCCAGAGGACTACTACGGTGTCCACAACCAGACCTACGAGGCCCGGTTCCAGACCGACCCGACGAGCCACGTCAGGAGGAGGCACCCCTTCGAGCACTACTACGCCTTCGGGCTGGACAGCATCGCGAGGACGCCCTATGTCACAGAGGGGCTGGTGAAGCGGGGCTACTCGGACGACGAGATCCTGAAGATCCTCGGCGGGAACTGGCTCAGGTACTTTAGGACGATCTGGGGCGAGTTAACACATCCATTTTTCCTCATAAACTTCCTTTTTCCAGTCTGTAATTCTTATTAACTGGACGCCTTTATTCCTCAGGGGGCCCGTGGCCAAGTTAGGATAAGGCACCGGACTTCTAATCCGGAGAGCGAGGGTTCAAATCCCCCCGGGCCCGCCAGATTCTTATTCGCTCGAGGATCTGGGAGGGGCAGGGGATGAGCAAGAAAGAGCGTCACAGGGAGGATCTGTATAGGCTACTCGACGAATTCCTGAAGAGCGTAGACGATGAAACGCTCGTGGAGTACCTCACATCCAACAGCAGCCTCCCAGGCCGGAGGGCGAACATTGAGCTGACGAGGGCATTTGCCGAAGCGTCCGAGGAGTACTCGGCTGAATACGAGACGGAGATGTGGGGGCTGTGCGTCAAGCTGAGCGAGATCTCTCATCACGAGGCCCCCGTGGGCGATCCCCGTGAGTTCCTCCCCTTCTGCGGAGCCCAGGCGATCGGGGCGATCGGCTCCGTCCGTCCGGGGCTCTTCGAAGAAGCAACCTCCAGGTTGAGGGCGCTCGCAGAGGACCCCAGGTGGAGGACCAGGGAGGCCGTGGCCTTCGGCGTCCAGAAGCTCCTCGAGAAAGAGGACAAGAGGACGCTGAATGCGCTGGAGGGGTGGATAAGGGACGGTGAATGGCTCGCCATGAGGGCGGTTGCGGCTGGCGTAGCCGATCCGACAGCGCTGAAGAACAAGAAGATCGCCGGGAGGGCTCTGGGCCTACACAGGGAGATCTTCGATAGGATCCTAGCCTCGAAGGATCGAAAATCGGACGGGTTCAAGACATTAAGGAAGGGGTTGGGTTATACCCTCAGCGTCGTCGTCCACGCAATACCGGATGAGGGTTTCGGTTACATGCGACAGCTCGCAGATCTGCGAGACAACGATGCCATCTGGATCGTCAGGGAGAACCTGAAAAAGAACCGACTGAGAAGGAATTACCCGGAGAAAACGGACTCCGTTCGAAGGTTGTTGGAATAAATTGCTCCATGATTGCTCGCTGGGCTGAGTTCTGTTTACTATTGAGGTTGCCTGTAGCCATGTTTGGGGAAGGCACCGGACTTTTAATCCGGAGAGCGAGGGTTCAAATCCCCCCGAGCCCGCATCTTAATAGTTGATAGTAATACTAAAAATTCAAATAACCTATCACAATTGGCAATCTGAGGATAATGCCCCCAAGAGCTATCAGAACGCTGAAGGATTTACTATTCTGGCAGTACGCGAAGATCATCTCCGAGTCGGCCGGCTTTGGGAAAAGCAACTATGGCTTCATTATGGACCGGTTCAAGAGGCTCAGATCCGGCGAGATCGAGTGGTCCTCCTCCATAAGGGAGTGGATCCACGAGATGGAGAACCCCGACCGGTGCATATACTGCGGGGCCGACGAGAAGCTTATCGTCGAACACATGATTCCCCTCTCGCGAGGCGGTCCAGATCACCCGGATAACGCCGTCATGGTCTGCGCCGGCTGCAACTCCTCGAAGGGGGACAGGAGGCTCTACGAGTTATACGGGCTGGAGAACAGGAACAGGATCCCCAGGATTGCCGAGGGGAAGTACCTGAAGCTCCTATATGACGAACTGGACCAGCGCGGCCTCCTTGAAACCGATAGGAAGGGCATCCCCGACCTCTGCGACAGATGCGACCTCGGCGAGAAGTGCCCGGTCCCTGAGGATCTCACGGTCTACTGTCTCGAAGGGGTGTTCACAAAGAACACTACTTAGAACACGGTTTAGCGGGAAACCCTCGGCACGATCCGTTGAAAATTCTTAAAAGAAAAGAGACGTTACGAACTAGGACACGTAGTTGCGAAGGTGACCCCTACGCCCTCCAAGCGTCTCTTGTTTAGCTCGCGTGAGCTGGCGCTCATAATCATCCTCAGCTCCCTCGGCGCCGTCGTCAGCGTCCCGGTGGGTCACGCTGGGAACCTCCTGAAGGCCGCCGGGCTGCCAGCCGGCGCCAGCCAGCTGCTCGCGGGAATCCACGTCCTCTGGCTGATCCTGGCCGCCGTGCTGGTCGAGAGGAGGGGGGCCGCGACGACGGCAGGAATCCTGAAGGGGCTCGTCGAGGCGACGCTGTTCAGCTACCACGGCATCCTCGTGCTCCTCATAAGCGCCGTCGAGGGCTTCGTGGTTGACATGGCCCTGCTTCCACTCGACAGGAACGACGCGAGGTCGATCTGCATCGCTGGCGGCCTGTCCTCGGCGAGCAACGTCGCGGTTTTACAGTTCGCCATGATGCTCCCCCTGCCCTCGGCCGTTTTCGCCTCCATGTACCTGGCCTCGTTCGTCTCGGGTCTGATATTCGCAGGCTACCTGGGAAAGCGAGTCATTGACGTCGTGTCTCAAAACCCTCTACTTTGAGCATACTGAAAGCCGCGCAGGTTTACCAGGACAGGATTTGGGGATAGAATCTCAAAGAGTCGTACTAGAGATCATCCTGGATTGAGCCCAAATGTAAGGATTTCAGCGTGAAGCCTCCTAATCCGGAGAGTTAGGGTTCAGATCCCCCAGGCCCGTATGCACTCGAATCCTCCGCCTATATTTCTATGTCTAGCAGCTTCTCGACATCGGTGTCCTCTATCTTTTCGGGCTCGAATATCATGCTGCCACCCTCAGTAGTGAATATGGCCTTTCCGTGAGCCCTGATGAGGGGCATTATCACGTCCGTGTAACCAGTGTCGACTATAGTCTTCAGGTTGTACGCACAGATAGCCTCCATCGGTATGGTGAGGACTTTGTGGAGCGCGTACTCGTATCTCATGAGCTCCCTCACTAAGCCCTGTCTGAAGAAGCACGATGTCTCGCCTATCACCCGCATACCCAGGCCCCTCCCGCTGAACTGGTCGAATGCCTTGTTCCATCTTGTGATTATCTTTATAGGCTCTACCCGCCCTCTTTCGATGTACCATTCATTGAAGTTACGGATCAACAGCATCCCTTCTTTCACTTTAGTTTCGACGTTGATACCGAAGGAACCCATCTCCCTGCTAACCTCTTCTGGGCCCTCATCGGAACAGATGTATACAATCCCTTTCCCATGTTGTAAGCCGTTTGCGATAAATTGATACAAGATTTCGTACTTGTTTTTTAGGGTGTCATAGAACAAGATCAAATGGTTGTGTGGTTTAAACTCGTGAATGAAAGACTCCAATTCCTTTGAGATTAACATTTCGGTAGGAATGACAGTTCTTCGTAATTATTTAATGGTTTTGGATCCAAATAGAGTTAATATACAATAAAAAATGGTGTTAACTCTTTTCTAGATTATGGGCTTCGTTAAGCATCTTTGCTACTAAGAGCCTAACCTCAGGCGCTTGAATTAGCTTAATTCCATATAATTCAGCGAGTTCTATCTCTTCCCTCCTGATTTTCCCAGTTGTCGCCAAGAATATCGTCGCCGATTTCAGGTCCGAACTCTTTACACTGTGCTCGATCAACGATCCAAAAACCTTGCCCTCGGGCAAAACCTCTATCCCCATCGGTTCATCGGGCGCCCCGGGCCTCCTCGCCACAAGGCTGAACGGGTGGGTCGCACCCGATTTCCCCTTTAAATACCCCGGTGATTCGACGATCCACCCTGCGTTTTTTAGGGCGTCCCTGATGATTCCAAGGGTCTCGGATCGATATTTCTGTCCCACCAGGTTAGAAATGACCTCCTCGGCGGGTGAGCCCTCCCCCCAGTAGTCTTCGAACACCTGACTCATGGTATCCACATATGCCTTCAGGTTGGACCAGACCGCGTACCCGGCCACACGCCAGCCCGGCAGTCTCAAGACGACCTCCCCGTCGTCGACTATCACGAGCATAAACTCGGAGGAGACCACCCTGTGTTTGACCACGACCGACTCGGACACTGCCTTGACATCGTTCAGGCTTTCTATGTCTACTTGGGTCAGTAGCCTGATCCTCAAATCCCTCTTGGCGCGTTCCATGAGGAATCGAAGGGAAACGGGGAGGTCACGGATGTGCTCCACAACCATGTCGATTGTGCTTTCGCTCCGTTCTATCATCCCCGAAAAGGTCTCGACGAAGACCTTTCGAGTGGTTATTATCCGTATCTCCTGGGGCTCCCTACCAGTCTTTATGGACTCGATTACAGCCCCTGCATCCGGCGCCATCCCCCACAGGGCCTCTAAGAAGACCTTCATCGCCTTAATGTAGCTAGAGGCGTTCGTCCAGAGCCCGGTGTCGTCCTGCGTGGTGACGCTCATGGTGTCGTCCATGGCCACCGTCGTCAGGGCCTCGTTATCGTCCACGACCACGATGCGCATGGGGGCGGGGAGGGAGGCGCTCCTCACCTCAACGCCGTCGAGGAGGCCCTCGACGTCGCCCAGGTTCTCTTTGAACACAGGGGTGAGCACGCGCACCTGGGCTCCCCTGCGGGCCAGCGCCTTGAGGTCGTCGTCTATTCCCAGCAGAGAGAGGCGGGTGAGATCGTTGGCCGTGGTCAGGACGATTACCTCCTTCGCCGCCCTCTCCCCCATCTTTTGGATCAGGTCGTAGATCTGCTGCCTCCCCTGGAAGATGCGGAACCTGGGCTCCTCAAGCGAGGGCTCGACCCTTCGGGACAGCCTCTCCCAGCTCTCCGTGATCTCCCTCTCTCCCTCCTCGAGCCTCTCCAGTCTCCCCCTCACCTCATCTATGTAGCGATCCAAGGTCTCCTTCAAGGGAGCCGCCACAAACCTCACGGGCCGCCCCATTATGCGGTGCACTAGGCCCTTCTCCTCCAGCTCTTTGAGGGCCCTGTAGGCCTTCATCCTGCTTATCTCGAACCTCCTGGCCACGACACTGGCTGGACAGGGCCCAGCCCTGAGGAGAAAAACGAAAATCTCCGCCTCGTCCCTGGTGAAGCCGAAGTCCCTGAGCCTCTCTACCAACCTCTCGAGGGTCAAACTCCTTCAATATCGGTTTCGTCAACATCAGGCTATAAATTGTTCGAACATTTGTTACAAACAATGTGCGCGAACACGAGGGATACACTTATTTTTTTCTGCAACTTGCCCTCAGATATCGTCGGGGAGGCTTCTGAGGAGGCTCGTCTTCAAGGGGAAGGGCGCCGTCTGGCCAACCGTCACGTGGAAGGGCACAGGGCTAATCGTCTACTACCTCGGCGAAGATGACGATGATGTCGTCATTAAGGAGACCAGGGAGATCAACTTCGACGAGTTCTTCCTCCACCTGGACTGCGGCGGGTCCATCTTCGTAACAATGAGGCCCCCACACGGGGATTCGGAGAGCGACGGTGTCCATCCAAAACAGGATACGCAGGTAAAAATCAAGGATCCGCGTTTCGAGTATAAAATCCCTCCCGGATGCTGAATCCCGTCAGCGATTTTTAGATGGTGAAATTGGAGAAATGAACTACCACGACGCCGCGCCGACGGAATGCCCAAGGTGCCAATGCTCTCACATTATAATCGACACTGAGGTCGGCGAGGAAGTTTGCGGCGAATGCGGACTCGTGATATCGGAGGGGATTTTCGACAGGGGCCCCGAATGGAGGGCTTTCACAAAAGACGAGAGCGCAAGGAGGTCCAGGGCTGGGACGGGCGCCTCACTCCTCTTATTCGACAAGGGTATGTCCACGACGTTCAGCCAGTACAGGGACGCGAGGGGGAACCCCCTGGACGTGGAGACTATTAGTAGGATGAGCAGGCTGAAGTCTTTCGACAGCAGGTCCAAGCTGAACGACACTTGGGCGCGGAACCTGAGCATCGCCATGGCCGAGCTGGAGAGACTCTCCACAGCGCTCCACCTCCCCCAGGTGGTGAGGGAACAAGCCGCCCTCCTCTACCGACAGACCCTCGGGCAGGACCTGATAAGGGGCCGGTCGATAGACGCGTTCGTCGCCGCTAGCATGCACGCGGCCTGCCGCCTCCACGGGATACCGAGGTCCCTCAAGAGCGTCTCAGAGGCCAGCACCAGGGAGCACTCAGAGATCGCCCGCTCCTACAGGCTCCTCCTGAAGGAGCTGAAGCTCAAGATGCCGATAGACGACCCAATGAAGTTCGTCTCAGGAATAGCTTCGAAGCTCAACATAGGAAGGGACACCGAGCAATTGGCCATCGACATATTGAGGAAGGCCCAAGAGATGGACGGCCTCACCGGCAAGGGCCCGCGCGGGATGGCGGCCGCCGCCCTGTACAAGGCCTGCGCGGCGAACCACGTAAAGAGGATCCAGAAGGAGATCGCGGCCGCTGCGGGAACGACCGAAGTTACACTGAGGAACAGGCTCAACGGGCTGGAGAAGACTCTGTTCGACTCCTCTAGAATGGAAAAGCCCGGTCAATTGGACGATGAGTGAGCCGCTGAACAGATGATGTTTTCTATCTCATGAGTTACTTCTGCGCCGAGGGACCTATGCTATCTCGAAGCCGTGCTTTATGGGGTCCCCCTCCTCCAGCACGAACTGCTGGATCCCCATGACGTAGGCACTTGCCGACAGTTCAGGTACGATCGCCCTGTAGCCTCCCACCCTCGTCTCCCTCAACGCCCTCCCCGTCATCACGATCCCGGGGTCCACCGGGCTCTCGACGACGATCCCGTCGCCGACGGCCATCTCACCCCTCTCCACGAACGTGGCGAGCTTCGCGCTCACCGATGTCCCCGCCGGCGAGATGCAAAGGAAGCCCACGTCCTGCACGTTCGCGTGCCTGCAGTCGTGGCTTGGGTCCTTCGGCTCATCTGAGAAGGTCACGAGCTGTATCTTGTTCAGGTCCGGGTTATCTGGGTGCCGTATCTCCACCTGCTCGTTGGCTGCGTCCATGATCTTCAGCCCGACCCT
>SMTZ1_10001109_pt1 | contig 26523 bp, 19 predicted proteins | sample DeeMarSWOR136_30_FD_25667 | JGI IMG/M metagenome (IMG submission 25667)
ATTTCAGTAATATAGCTATGATATTCGTAGAGAGAGTAATTAAAAGCACCATCAGACTCCGTCCACTCTAGATTAAATTCACCATCCGTATCAGGATCTTCAGCGTTAGTTGTAAGAACTGGAGCGCTTGGTAATTTAATATCAATTGCGACAGTAGAAATATATGCATAAGGATTGGTTATTGGTATCTCAATAGTAATTGCATTAGTACCATAGTTATATATCATATTATATAATGCCAAATCCCACAAAGAAGTTCCGCTCATATTGAATTCAAAGAAATAGAATTTATGTTGCCTTATATCATAAAATGATGGCACATTAATCGTTATAGCGACATTTCCTTCGATTAAAGTATAATTAGTAATTTTCATATCAAAGAAACCTAAAGGGATTCCATTAGGTACAGGATATTCCATTGGATTTTCTGATAATACAGCATAAATAAAATCTGTTTCAGTACCAATGGTATTGGCTGCAAATGTTAAAGTTATCTCCGGAACTAATTCATTTTCTAATATAAACAGATTTGGACCTAAATCTAAGTCTTCATGATTTTCTGGATACATTGACCAATAAACCCAATAACCTGCATAGTTCCATCCATACATATAAATGGTCTTCCCTTCGTCTCCATTGAAAATGAAGTGTAATTCATAATCCAAAGTTGAGTTCCTTATTGTAATATGATTAATATCATAGATAAACTCATCAAAGTATCCTACCATCCATTCCCATAAATATTGGAAATCATATGACTCTGTTCCTATAGGAAATATGACAGGTAATTGGCCCATTAGTGAATATGGAGCGATTGCCCAATTAAAATTCGCAGCAGCTAAAATGCCTGTTGGATGAGAATAATAGTCCCACTCTTCATTTTTTACATCCCAAACTTCAAAATATGCACATAATTCTGAAAAGAACTGTAATTCGGGCTGATCTTCAGGCATTGATAAAAGAAATCCATACTTATACATTTCATTTTCGAGATAAGTCATATTCCATAACGACCCATTAATGGTGGTTATAGTAGCTCGTTTTTCAACAAGTTGATCACCCGCATTTTCTTTCCAATAAATTATATCACCTACTTGTACAGGCCATTCAACTAGCTTAGGAAGTCTTTGGAAATATTGTTCTAACAAAGATCCATTGTATGCTTTCTGTGATTCGAGGCATCCTAAAGTACGATTCAAAATAACATTGACAGTTAAACCATTAGTTGAAGAATTCAGAGTCATATCGATAATGTTGTTATCAGTAGTACTATAATATACTTTATCAAAAGCAAAATACATTGGATACCCTAATAAGCGATATGTATCATTATTAAACGTAAATTTAAAATCCTCTAAATCTGCACTTGTTGGAAAGAAAAACATTCCACCAAAACCCATTTCCACTAATGGAAAGCATATAGGATAAAAATTATTAGCAGAACCTATTGGACCATTAATCGTTAAAGGTATCCAGTTTGTTCCGTTCCATTGAGATAAATTGCCTAAAACATTTTCAAAAGCCATTTTCCATTCAATTATAGGTGGAAAAGACCAATTCTTACTTTGATATATAGATTTTGTAAAACCTCCAATATCATATTTCCAAAATTTGTACCCAGATGAACTGTCATTTAAATGATAATAAAAAGTATCTCCTACATCAAAACCCCATTCAACTTCATCAGTTATATCATATTCAAATACTCTTTTTCCTTTATAATCTACAGATATCCAATCATTGTTTCCCATCTGCTGTAGATAATGTGCATCAATTTTTCTCACCGTTCCATTATTTTCATAATAGCTGGCATTAAAGTAATAACCTTCGGTTGTATTAAGGAAATATATTTCATCTCTCGCATAATTATAGCTATAATAATTGAATTTATTAATCATACCTAATTGATAAAGGCGGTTTAAGAATGAATTATTCACAATATCCGCCATCAAAGATATATTTAAGACTGTATTGTTAATTGGAAATATGATTGGTACAACACTACTTCCACTGTGATACATTTCTGTTATCGAATGAGATTCATTATAACCAAAATATGCCAAAGGACCTCCCATTCCGCTAGATTCTAATTGTCCGACCGGATTTTCCCATAATAGTTCTGTCATTACTTGAGATAGTTCCTGAGCTCCCCAATGACCATCTAAAGTGCCAGAAACGTTAGTAATTGATGATATGTTGTATATTATGATATTTCTATATTTTGATATTATTTGTTGATTAGTCATATTGGTAAAAACAACTTCTGATTCAAACATTATTTTATCATCTTCCTCTACACCCCAGTGCCATTTATTTTTAGGATCATCTAAAGGTATGTTAGGGCCTGCATTCACTGAAACAAATAATGAATTAAGAATCACCAATGAAGGGAGAAAAATAAGCAAGGTTAACAATATCAGTTTTGTTTTCTTATACATTTTTGTATCACTTTAACAATGCATTTTTTTGATATTTAAGCAAAAAGAATTGATTAAAGCACATTGGATTAAGTATAGAAAAGATGACACTATTTTTATAGTTGTTGAAAATTAGCAACTTTAAATTAAGTTGATTTCTGTTAAAGTTTTTGGACTAATATCGTAAAAAGTAAGAAATTTATAATGATAAATTTTCCCTACTAGCTGGCAATTGATAAAACATTTAATAAAGTAAGAGTAAGGTAGAAAAAAAGAATAAAATATTATTTTCTTATGTTTTTTTACACTTCTTTATGCTTATAATCGCAGTAAGCGACACGAAAAGGATCAATACCAAGTAGAGATCATATCCCGGGATAGGAGGCTTTCCATCCCCATCACCGTCTGTTGGTTCAATCTCAACAACAACTATAATATAATTTGAACTTATATCTCCAAACTTATTATGGGCAACTACTATAAAGTAATAAGTTCCATCTGCATATCCAGTTAAATCAAGCGTCTGATTTGTGACTTCTTCTGCTAAAACAGTTAAAGAATCATTTATGACAGTTATGGTACCTGAATATTGATAAACAGTGTAATTATCAGCCCCAGTCGAGGCTGTCCAGCTAAGTGTGAAACCTCCGTCATCGTCTGGGGTTCCAGCATTAGAAGATAAAGTAAAATTGCCTGGTGGTTCTGGTGTAGGTTCTGCTGAAAGTTCAACTTCCACATCAACAACATTTGATAAAGCGAGTCCTGCTTCATTACTCGCTACGACTATATAATAATAGGTTCCATCAGTACTCTCGGTAATACTCTCTTCTAAATCAACTATACCTGATTTCACTAAAGTTTCAGTTCCTGTAAATATTAATATTGGATTGTTACTTTTATACATTGAATAGCTATCCGCATTAGAAGAACTATCCCACCATAATTTAAATTTTCCATCTGTGTCTGGATCATCGGCATTTTCGTATAAAGTAAAAGCACCAGGATAGGGAACCCAAGATAACGCAAAAAATGAGAGATGGTCTACAGATACCATTAAAGTATTTAAATCGACTTGAGTAAAAGAAATTTGTTCCCAAGCTCCTTTATGATCATTCATGGACATATTGAAGTACCATAGCTTAATGTATCCGTATTTAATTGGATTATAATCTATTGTAATGTTAACAGACCCTCCTAAATTACTAGTATCATTTAGGAATAGGTCAATAAATAATAATCCATTATTAAGAGGTACAAGGGTGGGATTATAGTCTAATCCAACAAATAATAAATGTGTATCTGCTAAAACTGAGATATTAACATAGACATTAAATTCATCTGTATGGTAAGGCTCAATTTCAAAATCATAGGATCCTGAGATTTTTGTAGAGTTTTTAAAATATATACATAGTGATTCAAATCCTAAATCTTCCCATATCACATATTTTGTAAGCCCATTCGCAAATGATTCAAAATATTGATATCCCCCACTTGACACGTTTATTATTTTTATCCAATAATCTCCATATTCTATTTCAAATTCGGGAGGTCGAAATCCCACCATAGACATAATGGGGATCATTTCTTCACCTCTACTTCCATTTGGAAATAATAATGGTACATGGCCTTCCCACAGAGAGATCCAAGGTATAAAAGGATATGCCTCATTAGCTGCAGCAATAATGTCTGTTGAATTATATTCCCAAATTTCATCCGTATAATTCCATTTATAGATATTTCCTACAACAAATTGAAAAGACAGAGGAATCTCTTCCATAGTATAATTGGGAAAACTAATAATTTCGATTTGATATTCATCCATTAGCATACCATAATATATTATATCTCCAATATCAATGGTCCATTCAAGATCGTCGAGGGGATTGAAATCATATATTCTGGTATAATTAAATGTAAGAAATTCAGAGGAAAATCCTCCATAATTCGTATGCATTTCACCTGTTTTAAGAGTACCGTTGTTATAATAAATTGCTTCTACATATTCTCCAGTTATACTGTTTTCATGTCTCATTGTGTTACTACTAGTAGTTATGTTTTGTACATTTAAGCCAAACATTGCATAATCATCGATTAACCTATTAGCACACCAATCAATTAGTAGACCGTTAGAACCATTTGTAGGGATAAATTGATTAATATATATCAATGGGCTAGAATAAAAATCGACACCCTTAAAATCTTCATTTGTAAAATTCACCATTGAGTAGTTTCCAATAATAGGATTACCAAGCTCATCAAGTTGAGTTTCTAATGAATTTGTACTAGTATTAAAGAATAACGATGTTAATTCAATTCCATAGTAATCACAATTCATTCCGGAATAATTTTTATAAAATTTTGTTGCCGAGATATTGAAAATATAGTCCATTTTTTGTAGTAATCGAGTTCCATTGTATATTTCTACTCTGTATCCAATAATAGTGTTATTATCGAAATTCCAATAAATATTTTCATTAGGAGGATCTGGCTGTGGAAGAAAATCCGAAGTGCCCATTGAATTCGTCAGTGTTAGTGATGCGATTGATAGAAGAGTTGATGATATCAATAATGCGATTATTATTACATTTTTTTTATATTTCATTTTAAATTACACCCTATTAGTAATAACTTGCTAAGATATTTAAATTATAATTTCGGATTGAAGAAAAAAAATATAATCCTGTTTTTATACTTATTGATATCAGCACATTCAAACATAAATGACGTGATAAAGATTAAAAATTTTGATAAAGAAATCGAAAATATTGATTAATTTAAAAATTAAGATAAACTTTTTTAACAAAAATTCCTTAATAACTATATTATTCTTGTATTAATTTTAATAAGTCATCCAATGAATCAATTAATAAATCTGGGTTAACTTTAGCTAATATTTCTTTATTACTCACTCCACTTGCTATACCGATTGTCCATAAGCCTGCTTCTTTTCCTGCAATAAGATCTGATGGCATATCTCCAATTATAATAAAATCTTCCCTGCGACGTTTTTTATAATTTTCCAAAACTGGTTGAAGTGCCATAGGATCTGGTTTCTGTACTGGAATCTTATCACTTCCATAAACTCCCTTAAAGAAATCTTCAATTCCTTCATTTCCAAGATGCTCTAATATTGTTTTAGTTTTATTATGAGATACAATAAAAAGATCATAAGATTCATTAAGAATTTTTAATATTGATTTTACTGCAGAAAAAAATGGTGCCTCTTTCGAGTAATCTAAATATTTAGCAAAAATTTTTATAGCAATTCGTAATTTTTTAAAATACGTTAGACCTTCAAGAGCTGTTATATGATTGAATATTTCATAAGATTGTAGCAAAACTTTAGGTAAAGGATATCCTTGAATTGTCTCTAAAAGTGCTCCAATTTCTTGAATTGTTGTTTCCATTTCTGTTGTAATATTTTTCTCCATCAACACTTCTTTGATCGCTTTTTCTAAAATTTGTCTTATATCAAGTAAAGTCCCATCAAAATCGAAAATAATAGCCTTTAGTGAACCAGATTGTAATCTTTTTATTAATTGATCGTTTTTAATCATAGTATTATAAACAAATATTTTTAATATATAAGGAAAGGTTAAAAACTTTAAAAATATAGTAGAATTTATTTATGGAGCCAATTGTCTTAAAGCTCCACATCCTTGAATTATACCATTTATTAATAGCGTATAAATCATAACTTTTTGCCCAACCACGTAAATTAACAAGTCTATAGATGATAGACCATTTGCAAATAAACCTAAAAATATAAAATAGATACTTATTATAATCACTGAAATCAATAGAATAAGAGCGTAAAAATTAGGATAAAATTTAGATCTGAATATTACAATAGCATATACAATCAGACTAAAATATATAGAGGAAAAACTTATAACAACAAAAATGTTATGAAAATAGCTCATTATATCTGAGGGCGTAAAAGCTACTCCCACATAAAAAACTCCACTAACACAGCCAAAAATAGAACCAATTTTACTAAATTTTTTAAATTTAATGGAATCTTTAAAGAAGGTGGGGAAAACAAAATAAAAAGGGATTTGTAATATGCCCCATAAAGTAAAAGTAACAGTAAAGAGTATAAAAGATATTTTATTAGCAATTCCTGAATGAGCAACAGTTCGTCCTAAGTCGCTAAAATAATTAAAACAAAATATATAACCTGAACTATTGGGATTGATATATGTACCTCCTTTATAGAAAAACATTGCAACAAACGTAACTATAATAAATTGAACACAACCAGTAATTATTAAAACACAACTCATTTTTCTCCAATCAAAATTTCCATTCATTATATAAGTTCTTTAGATTTCCTTTAATTTTCTTATATAAATAACACTAATTAAAAAAAGAATAAACATGATAAGAGAAAGAGAGTAAAATGCTAATCCTAATTCTATATCAGCAACAAAACCTAATGAAACTTGTGAGATAAAGTATGCAACTCCAAGAAGACTTTCTGAAATACTACTATAAATAGAAGTTTGTCTTGAAACATTAAGCAATATAAATAATTTTGATGCTGTCCCATACATAATTCCAGCTAACGTACCAGATATTATGAAAAGAATTAAAAAGATATAATATGTTTTATTTATGGCAAAAAATATAACCAAAATAACATAGATTAATACTGAAATGATAGATATTAACTTTAGTTTTTTAACATTTATCAGTCCGACAATGTACATTATTAGCGATTGCATAGATGTTGAAAAAATTCCAAGAAAGTAGACACTGAAGACCTGAAAACCTAATATCTCAGATTTTATTGGATATAAAAAGCTAACATTTGCAGATGCGAATGATAAAGCGAGTAAATATACTACGGGAATAATTACTGGAATAAAAAATTTAACTGGTGGTATATCTAACTGATTTAGAATCTTCAATCCAGATTCTTCAACATTTATCGAACCAGGATTATTAGCTATATTATTACTCTCAATTGGTTCCTTTAAGAATAAGATCGCAATAAAGACATTTATCAATAAAAAAATGGGAGAAATATAAAAAATTACTTTTAAATTATTAGTAAATAACAGTATAATTGTACCTAAAGTTAACCCAAATACTGTTGCTAAGCTCCAAGATAAATTAAACTTTGCTAAATATTTACTATGATCTAAATTTGGATTGTCAGAAATACTTGCTAATAAATTAGGAAAGAAAAAACCTAATATAAATCCTTCAAAAAGCCTTTCAAGTAAAAAGACTAAAGGATCAAGAGTAATATAATATGTAAATTGTGCAACAGCAGCCCCAATCGTGGCGATTATTACACTATTTTTCCTGCCTAATTTATTAGAGATTTTATTTAAAATAATTGGAGAAAAACTATATGTAATTGTTATTGCAGTTGATAAAAAACTAATAATTTTTATTTGAACTCCTTGTTGAAAGAAGTAAATAGGAGTTGCAATCATTATAAGTGGACTAATAAGAGCAAAAATAAATGCTAATAATAGAACTGGCCAAAAACTCCACTTTTGGTGAGGATTATATGCTGACATATATTCTAGGTTTCTCAAACTTTAATAATATCGAAATATATAGGATGAAAAAGATTATCATTCTCCAAAATTTCTCTTCGAGATTTTGATTGTTATACTATAGAAAACAAAATCTTGAAACGATTAAATTAAAATTCTAATTTAAATTCTCTCTTCCAATTAATTTTAAATCCTTAAATGATGACACATAAGTCACTCAAAGAGTCAAGACTCTCTCTCTTTAAATCTTACTGGGCACTATATTCTTTAACAGGGTTCTTTTCTCTTGCATTTAGTGGAATATATATTCTAATAGTACCGTTATCATCACTTTTTTGGCCTAACGAGCCTTATCATGCGCTAGAGATGGGTATTTTAATAACATCAATGTTTTGGACCAATTCTGTAGCAGGATTATTTTTTGGGCGCTTAATTGATAAATATAAAAGAACTAAAATATTGCTTTCAATCGCTTTAATGCGAGGATTCTGTATGATAATGTTAAGTTTTACCATAATAGGGAATGGACTAGCATCATGGACTTTTTTCTATATATTTACATTTGTAATTGGCATTTCTGCTGGAGGGAATTATCCTTCAGTTTCTTCTCTCTCACATGATTTGATTCCTTTAGATTATAGATCTCGATTTTTTGGTATATACAATATAACCAGATCTACATTTCAATTATTTGGGTTCTTAATAACTGGATTTCTAATGTATTTAGATCTATGGCGGATATTTTTCAGTAGTACTGGGATAGCAATAATAATTATTGGTATTATGATGTTCATTACAATACCTGAACCTAAACGTGGTTCACAGCGAGATGAACTTTTAACTATTCTTAAGGAGGATTCAATTTCATATGATTTTCAATTAGATCTCAAAATGATGCGAAAAACAATGTTAAGTAAAACAAATTTGGTTGCTTTAATCGAAGGCATTTTTACAAGCGTATTTATGGGAAGTCTAACTATATTATTTTTACCATATCTTCAAACCCACCCTCATAATATATCTCCATTAGCAACTGGTGCATTTTTAGCGTTATTCGGATTAACTGGTGGTTTAGGATTGAAGTTAATCTTTGCTAAATTCTCCGATAAAGTGTCCAAAAAGAAAAAAATAAGACGGTTATACTTAATCATAATTTCATTAGTGGGGGGTTCTATTACATTTATACTACTCTTTTATCTACCATTACCTCAATTAACTATACAGGAGGGTGAAAATATTCTACTACTCTTCTCTTTTCCAATAATATGGGTAATGGGAACTCTATATGCATTATCAACATCCACTTCTGCCTTATATGAAATAAATCAACCTCCAATTTTACAAGAAATAAATCTACCAGAGGCTCAAGGTCAAGTTGTTTCACTTAATCGATTATTAGAAAGTTTCGGGTGGGGTGCAGGTCCATTGATCACGGGTATTTTTATTGAATTATCTGGAGAAAATTATCAAATAGTTGCTTTTTTTATAGGTATATTTGCTATTCCAGGAATTATTTTATGGTTAGTGAGCTTTAAATGGTATAAAGAAGATAAACAGATGATTTCTGAAATCCTTGAAGAAAGAGCTTTTATACTAAAAAATAATAATAAAAGTGAGAAGAATGAATGAGTACATAATATTTAATCTTTTAATGATGACTTTTGGATTATCTTCCATTGTAATATTTATAATCTTATTTTATATAACAGCAGGTTATGGTCAACATGTAAATAAGAAATGGGGGCCTACGATCAACGATAAACTTGGGTGGTTTTTAATGGAAGTACCTACAGTGATTATTTACTTGACATATTATCTTATAGGAGAAAGAAAGACCGACGTTGTTCCTCTGATTTTTATGGGTATCTGGATGCTTCATTATGGTCAAAGGACATTTATATTCCCCTTACTAATCAGAGGAAAACGACCAATGCCAATCACAATAATTCTAATGGGGATATCATTTAATGGAGTTAATACTTATCTACAAGCAAGATGGATTTATACGTATTCTTCTCCTTATCCCAATATATGGCTTTTAAGCCCTATTTTTATTGTTGGAATAGGAATTTTTATTTATGGGTTTATAGTTAATTTGCATTCGGATTATATTATTCGTAATTTACGAAAACCCGGCGAGATTGATTATAAAATCCCTAATGGAGGGATGTTTAGATATGTTAGTTGCCCGAGTTATTTAGGTGAAATTACAGAATGGGTTGGATGGGCAATTTTGACTTGGTCTATACCAGGATTGATTTTTGCAGTGTGGACTTTTGCTAACCTAGCTCCAAGAGCGCGCTCGAATCATTTATGGTATATGAAAAACTTTCCAGATTATCCTAAAAATAGGAAAGCTCTTATTCCTTTTATATTCTAATAATTATTTTATCAGTTTAGTATAGTTTAGAAGCTGATTTGATATAAATTCGATTTCTCGAATCAATAAGCTGTAAAGAACCCCAAGAATCAAAGAGAGTTTCTGTTTTTCCTAGAATTAATATACCATTTTGTACTAATTTGTTTTCGATAATTTTCAAGAATTTATTCCTATTTGTTCGGTTAAAATAAATTAACAGATATCTACAAAAAATAATATCATATCTATGAGGTAAATTATGTCCTTGGGTCACATCTTCCTCTACAAATTCAATTTTTTGTTTTATATTGCTATTTATTGAGTTTAAATGACCAAAATGTGTCTCCTTTTTAGCAAAATATTTATTTGTATAATAATCTGATATTTCTTTCATTGAATCATCTGTATACACTCCAATTTTAGCTTTTTGTATTGCCTCATGAGCAATATCAGAAGCTACAATCCGGTATATTGGAAACTTAGGAACTTGAGATTCAAGATTATCTAAAATCATTGCTATTGAATATGGTTCCTCTCCGGTGGCACATGGACATGACCATATATTAATAATATTTTGAGTATTTTTAGGTTGTTTCATTTTCTTATAAAATGAAAGCTGATTGAGGAATATAAAAATATCAACATAATACTTTTCAGGCTTATCAGCTAAGCGGTAATTCCTTAATGTATTTTTAGCTGCGTTTGCTTTAGTACGGAATTTAGCTAACTTAGAAGGATGAGGTCTAATATCACTTTTTATTTCCTTCCTATTAATATTCAATCCATGGATAAATAAATCTTGAAAAGTTTCAAACACATCATAATCTCTAAAAAAGAATGTATAATTTACTGTGAACCCGTCAACAAATTTCTTAACTTCATCCTCATGTAAAGAGATATAAGAATTATATTGACTTAGAGTATCACATTTAACTCGGATCATTCTCGCTTTTATCCTTTTCTCAATAAAAGACCTATTGTAATATTCAAAATTTAATCCTGTTTTTACTCTTAAGAGATTTAACAACTCATTGTAAGATCGGTTATCCACAGGGATTCTTTCGATAAGATTTTCTTTTTCAAAATTTGAATCGAAGCTCATATACAATTATTTACCCTAATTAATAACATTAAAATAGTATTTTCCAATATTTCATTTTCATAATAGACTTCCTTAATATATATCTTCTCAAATAGAAAACATTAAAAAAATAAGAGGAAAATATCCTATACTTTAAAATAAATAAATTTGAAATCTTCTTATTATTTACAAAAATTAAAACTTGAATTTAAATAAAGAAAGATATCATATTGACATGTGTTCTGTTCTTCTTATAATTTCATCTTGTAAGTCAAGGCCTAAATTAATGAAATAATCACTATATCCTGCAACCCGTACAATTAAATTCCGATATTCTTCTGGATTTTTTTGAGCTGCTCTTAGTGTATCAGCTGATACAACATTGAATTGGATATGATGTCCATCCATATCAAAATATGCTCTAATTAGGTGAGCTAATTGGTTAATCCTATTTTGATCTGAAAAAAAATGGGGAGTAAATTTTTGGTTCAATAAAGTTCCACCTGTTCTTAAATGATCAATTTTACCAGCAGATTTAATAACAGCAGTGGGACCATTAAGATCCATTCCTTGAACTGGCGAGATACCCTCTGATAAAGGAGTATAAGCCATACGTCCATCTGGTGTAGCACCTGTTACTTTTCCAAAATAAACGTGAACTGTTGTAGGTAGAAGATTGATACGATGCACACCACCTTTAGTATTGGGACGATTATTTATAGCATCAAAAGCCACATCAAAAACCTGAGTAGTTAATGAATCTACATAATTATTATCATTTCCATATTTAGGGGTTTTATAGATTAACTTTTGACGGGTAGTCTCATATCCCTCAAAATTATTATCTAAGGATTTTATTAATTGTTCCATTGGTATAATCTTTTTTTCAAATACATTATATTTTAAAGAGGCTAAACAATCTGAAATACTACCCATTCCTACAATTTGAATATAAGATGTATTATATTTAGCGCCCCCATCATTGTAATCTTTCCCTTTTTTGATACAATTATCAATTATTATTGATAGGAAGGGTGCTGGACTTTTTGCCCATAGACGCTCAATAATTTGATTTCCCTTAATTTTAATATCAACAAAATGTTTAATTTGCTTAGTATATGCTATAAAAAAATCATCAAAAGTGGCAAAAGACATAGGATCACCAGTTTTTAATCCAATCTGTTTTTTAGTGAGAGGATCGAAACCATTATGAAGTGTAACCTCAAGGATTTTTACTAAATTAAAATACCCTGTAAGAATATAAGCTTCTTTCCCAAAAGCTCCAGATTCAACACAACCACTTGCTCCTCCATTTCGAGCATCAATTATAGATTTACCTTGTCTAGTTAATTCTTGAATTATTGCATCTGTATTAAAAACAGAAGGCTGTCCGAATCCTGTTTTAATAATCTCAAGTGCCCGATTTAAAAAACCATCTGGGGTCTTTTTACTGATTTGAACATTACTACTTGGTTGAAGAATCCTCATCTTTTCAATAACATCTAAAAGCATATATGATAATTCATTGACTCCGTCAGTACCATCCTCTTTTAACCCACCAATATTAATATTACAGAAATCAGTATAAGTATTGCTCTCTTCTCCTGTTACCCCCACTTTCGGAGGGGCAGGTTGGTTATTAAACTTAACCCAAAATGCTTGAAGTAACTCATATGCATCTTCCTTTCTTAATATATCATTGGCTATATCATTTTTATAGAACGGAAATAGATGTTGGTCTAAACGTCCCGGATTAAAAGAATCCCAAGTATTATATTCTGTTATCACACCTAAGTGTATGAACCAATAATGTTGAAGTGCCTCCCAAAATGTTCTAGGAGCGTATGCAGGGACTTGAGAACATATTTCTGATATTTTTTCTAATTCTTTTTTTCTTATTATGCTTGATTCAACTGCAGCCAGTCGTTTAGCTTCTTGTGCATGGCGTTTTGCATAAAAGATTATCGCATCCGCAGCAATTTCCATTGCCCTTAACTGTTCTCTTTTATCAAACGCATCTGGATCATTATAAAAATCTAAATTTTCTATGCTTTCTTTTATATCTTGCTTAAAATCTAAAAATCCTTTCTTCCAAATGTTTTTTCCTCCTACTGTGTGGCCAGGTGCCCTTTGTTCCATAAATTCCGTAAAAATACCTGCTTCGTATGCATTAATCCATGCATCATCAACTTGAGAGAAGATCTTATCACGAATAGATTTTCCTTTCCAAAATGGAATCACAATTTCTTTAGTTTTTTTTCTTGTTTCTTCAGATACTTTAAATGAAATTTTTTTGCGTGAATTAAGGATCTCTAAATCTTTTAAGCTGTGACAACATACTTCGGGATAAGTGGGGGTTGCTTTTGGTTCTAGACCACGTTCTCCAACAATTAATTCCCCTTCATTTATACAGATTTTTTTATTTTCCATTATATACTTGAATGCTTTAGCTCTAGCAACTGGAGTGGAGAACTTATGAGCTGCACCTGTTTTATAAAATTCTGTTATTAATAATGCGCGTTCTAATGAAAGATAAGGAACTGCATTGCGACTTTGTTCTCGTAGTTTTCTTATTCTTTCATTCATAATTGTGCTTAATGGAGAAACAAATTTTCTTTTTCTAGATATTATTCTAGTATTAATTAAATAGAATATCTATGAATTTAAAAAATATAGTTTTATGGCTATTCATATTTGTAGAAAATCTGTCTTTTTAATATTTCTTGAAAGGTAAATTGATAAAATTGTAATAAATATACCAAGACCCACAAGGAAAATATACATACCATAAAGGTTGACTTCAAAAATATATCCTGAGACAATAGGAGTTATTCCAAATCCTATTCCTACAATTATTTCATTTATGGTTGAATATTTTGCTGTATTTTTTGCTGTTCCGTATTCAAGCATAATTTTTAAGGCTACTCCATGAATTAAACCTAAAAATAATCCGTTTATAGCAGTAATAATTGATATATACCAAATATTTTCTAAAAGAATAATTGAAGATATAGTAAAAACGACCATAATTAAGCCAATTAGGGACGCTATTTTCCTTCTATAGATTTTCATTGAATTAATCCAAGTAAGACCTAGAAGTTGACTAAATTGAAGCCCACACTGGACAAGATAGGTCATGTATGATGGTTCTTCAAAAGCTTTTAAAAGTATAGGGTATCCAAAAATAAAAATTGATTTTGAAACCGCCAGAAATGTTATCATAATCCATGAAAAAAGAACTGGAAAGACAATCATAGGAGTCTGTGAATTAATCATCAAGTCTTCTTCGATATCAAGGTGCGATAAAGGATCTTCAGTCTGGTATATCACTCTTTCCTGGATAATGCTGGGCTTTTTATCCTCTTTTATAAAAATACTAACTGGAATTAATAAGAACGATATTAACCACGAAATAATCATTGCTGACAATTCATTCCACGAAAAAGCCCACATAAAGCCAACTAAAAGCCCAATAATGAATCCAGAATTCCAGGAAAAATTAAATAGTGCAAAATTTTTCTTAGATTTTTCAATACTACTTACTCTTTGCCATTTACTTAATAAACTAAGGCAATTTGGCCAATATAAACCTAATGATAAACCTAATAAAACGCGACAAGTGATTAGGAACCAAACCTCGGGATATAATATTTGAGTTCCTGTTAATATAGGTGTAATTATTGAAGTTAATATAAGAGCATTTCGAATACCTAAATATTTACTGGTTAGGAATTGGCCTAATAGCGGAGCGAATATATAAGTTATTGCTCCTGCCGATGATATAAATCCTAAGATACTTTCCCTAATATCTATAACAAAATAGAGATAATTATATAATGCTCGTTCAAAAATAGAAACGTAAAATAATCTTATAAAAGAAAGCAAGAATAATGGCCAAGCCCGATAATCTCCCAGATTATTAGTTCTACTTTTATTCCCTTGATATGTGGGAGACTTCTTCGAACTTACCATAACTTTATATCCTTTTATGTTTACAAAAAAAAATAGTACTTTCCTCAAATAATTTTGTAAATTGAAGATAATATCTTTTAACAACTAATTAAATAAATATTAAGTGAGCTTTTATAGGCTCAAATTTGTCCCTAAATTCATTTCTTAGCTTTTATAGCTTCCTTTTCTCTAATTACTCTCCTTAATACTTTCCCGACAGCACTTTTGGGTAAATTTCGCACAAATTTTACAATTCTTGGGTATTTATATGCTGCCATATTTTCCTTAGACCAATCAATGATCTCCTGCTCTGTAATTTTGCCACGGTATTCAGTTTTAAGAATAATGTGTGCTATTATATTTTCCCCTTTCTCCGGGTCTCTAACCCCAATTACAGCACATTCTTGAATTGCGGGATGTTCATATAAGATCTCTTCAATTTCTCTAGGATACACACTATGTCCTTTATATTTTATCAAATCTTTAACGCGATCTATTAAAAAAATATAACCTTCATCATCCATTTTAGCATAATCCCCAGTTCTTAACCATTTATAACCTCCTGCCTCAAAAAGTACATTTTTATTCTCTTCAGGACGATTATGATAACCAAGCATTACTTGAGGAGCACTAACTACTAATTCTCCAGGTTCTCCTATAGGGAGGAATTCCAAGTTGTCATTTATAATACCTACAAATGTATTTGCAAATGGAAGTCCACAACTTCCTAATTTCCTTTTCGCCCAAGGAGGCATGCTAGAAACGCCAGTACTAGTTTCACTGAGTCCATAACCCTCTGCCATAGGAAAACCCGTCCTTTTTTCCCATTCTTTGGCTATTTCAACGGGTAAGGCTCCAGCACCAACATTTGCATATTTCAAACACGAAAGATCAGTATCTTTCAAATGAGGTGAGTTTAATATATTTATGAACATAGTAGGCACTCCTAAAACCAGATTAGGTCTATGCTTTTCTATTACTTCTGCTATTCTTTGCAGATCAAAAGTAGGAAATATAATCCCCTTACCTCCAGCCACACAATTAGACACAAGTTCACATGCTTGACCATATATATGATACCATGGCAAGATTGAAAGAGTAATCAAATCACCTTTTATATAATTTTCTTTCATATAATCTGTTATTTGTTTAATCTCCAATATCATTGCAACTACATTAAAATGTGAAAGACAAGCGCCTTTAGGTAAGCCTGTAGTTCCTCCTGTATATTGAACTACTGCAATATCTTCTTTTGGATTTATTTCTATTTCAAATTTTTTGATTGGATCAGGATGTTGTTCTAATAAGGTATCAAAATGAACAATCAATTCTGATTCAGGAATTTCAGGAATTTTACCCTCTATATTGACAAGCACTACTTTTTTCAGAGCTAAATCCTCTTCAGCTCTTTTGTATTGCCCATAAAATCTATCTAATAAGATTAAAACTTTTGCTCCAGAATCATTAACCTGATAAATCAATTCTCTTGCTACAAAAAGGGGACTTATTGCTGTAACAGCTGCACCAATACTTATTGTCGCAAAATAACATACAGCAAACTGAGGACAATTTGGTAACCATAAAGCAACCACATCACCTTTCTCTACTCCTAAATCAGATAGTGCTCCAACAAACCTTTTAGTAAGTAAGTCTAAATCCAAAAATGTATATTCTTTTCCAAAATAATCAAGTGCTACTTTATTTCCGAATTTTTCAGCTCCATTTTTGAAGATGTCTATTAATGACCATTCTTCTGGAATTTCAAGGTCTAATGTCATTCCAGGTGGTAAATATTTCTTCCAGTATCGATTTTTTATATAATTAGGAATTTCCATATTTAATCACTTTGGCACTACATGATAATTATATCTAAATGTTATAATATTCAATTTGGAGTTAAAATATTTAAATTTTTAAATTAGAGTAATTTTGGTTGTAAGTTTGAATAATATAAAATTAAGTTATTAAACATTGGAAAATTTATGTAAAGTACAAAAATAATTAGTACCATTTATCTTGTTGATATTTAATGAAGGGTCAAAATGAGTTGGGGATTCCTATTCCCGCAAATAAACCCCTAGTTGTTAGAACCATTAAAAAAATTACAAAAGAGCAACGAGAATATACTCTCAAGAAAACAGAATATAATATGTTCTCATTTCCTGCAGATTTATTATTTATTGACTTCCTTTCTGATTCTGGTTCTGGAACAATGACTGATTTTCAATGGGCTGCACTATTTCATGGTGATGAATCTTATGCTCGAAATAAAGGATATTATGTTCTATTGGATGCGATCAGAGATACATTTGAACGTGGTGATAATCCCAAAAAAGCTATAAGTTTAATACTTTCTGGAGAAACAAATGTTCAAAGACTAATGGATGAACTTTATCTTACCTCATATGAAGGAGGATTTGTAAATGGAGGTGTACATCAACTTACTCGACCGAACGCTTTTATAGTACCTCAAGGCCGATGTGCTGAACATTTACTTTTTTCAACTATAGCTCCAATTTTAAGGAAAATAGACAAAGATAGAAAATATTTTATTCCTAACAATGGTCATTTTGATACCACTGAAGCTAATATTATAGCTAATGGAATTTTTCCTGTAAATCTATTCTCTGCAAATCTTATGGATGATTTTCCATATGATCAAATGAATAAAACAAATCCATTCAAGGGAAACATGGATATTAAAAAATTAAAAAACTTTATTCAAGAAAAAAGTGTAGAATCAATTCCAATAATTTACATGACAATTACAAATAATACTGCAGCAGGACAGCCAGTTTCCATGAGAAATATAAAAGAAGTACACCAAGTAGCAAAAGAATATAATATTCCCTTCTTTTTTGATGCCTGTAGATTTGCAGAGAATGCTAGTTTTATTAAGGAATTTGAAGGGGGGTATCAAAATCGATCAATCCCTGTTATTGTTCAAGAAATATTTTCATATGTTGATGGTTTTACAATAAGTTTTAAAAAAGATGGTTTAGCAAATATGGGTGGTGGCTTTTTCTTTAAAGATAAAGGTACTTTCCATAGAAAATTTTCTATAGATGAAGATATCGGAATTAAATTAAAAGAAAAACAAATTTTAACCTTTGGAAATGACTCTTATGGAGGGATGTCTGGTAGAGATATTATGGCTTTAGCAGCAGGACTTTATGAAGTAATTCAAGAACCCTATTTAAATGAAAGAAAATCCCAAGTAAGAGAATTTGCAAGAAAACTTGCTCAAAATGGTATCCCTGTCATTCTTCCCGCTGGAGGTCACGCAATCTATCTAAATATGAATAAATTTTTTGAAGGAACTGATATGAGGCTAGATGACTTCGGTGGTGTTGGATTTACAATAGAGCTCCTTAGACATTATGGAATTAGGGCTTGCGAATTAGGACCATTCGCTTTTGAATGGGATAAGAAATCTCGTGAACAACGTAAGGGAATTTTAAATTTAGTTCGTTTTGCTGTTCCAAGGAATGTATATAGTACAGCTCATATTGATTATGCTGTTGCAGCTATTACAGAACTTTACAATAATAGAGAAATTATTCCAAAAGTTAAAATCTCTCGTGGAGCAGAGTTAAAATTACGTCATTTTCAAACAGGACTTATGCCAATATACTAAAATATACTTATGTATATTTTTATATTGTTTGAGAGAATCTTTACCATTTATTAAAAAATAATATGGAAATATTATAGAAAAAAAAATTAAATGTCTAACATCCTTAATTTTTGGGAAATGTTTTTCCTTCTAAGAATCCTCATAAAATCATCTTTTCTCTGTTGAAGCCGGTTTAAAAATGTATCAAGTTTGTCAAAGTTGTTAAAGAAATAGTCTTTACCTTCAACCATTAGTTTTACGCCCTTTCTTTCATTCTGAATAATTGCATAGATACCACCTACTTCGGAGTCATGTTTAATAAAGATTTTTTCTGCTTCTGGATTTTTTTCATTCCCTTTTTTTGCCCAGAAATTATTTTTTAATAGATATGATCGATACATACTCATTTTTCCACACACAACCTCTTTTTTTTTATTATGATAAGTCATCGAGGTATATTTGTTAATATTCTCTTTATGACCATCAACGTATGCTCTGAGTAATATAAAATTAAGTCAAATTATAACACCCTGTAATATCCATAGAACATATCACACAGATATTATAATTGTTTAACCTTATATTCCACAAGAAACATAGATTTCAAATATGCATATAAATAATAAAGTAAAAAGAAAAGAACTAACTACTTAAAAAAAGATACTTAGGGTTGATAAAAAAAAATTTCAATTGGAAAAATAAAATCATATTCTATAACAAAAACTATCCCAATAATTTTCGTTTATGTAATTTTCAATAAATCAACTGAATTTTCAATTATGGAAGAAATTACCTAAATAGGTAATTAAATGTCAAAAAAGTAAAATAATTTAAGGAATAATTTTGGATGATGATAAATTTTTGGTTTAACATATAGAATTATGTCTATCTTATAGTTAGTAGTATGTATGTATTATCATAACGGAATAATTTAGAAATAATGTATTTTAAAATATATTAATACATAAATATAAATGGAAAAAATAGGAGAAAATTATCTTCTTTTTAATAGGAAAGGGTTGGGGTGTTATAGGTTAAGATTGATTACAGAAGCTGAGTTTTATGATGATATATTTGAAGATTTCATTCATCTAAATAATTCAATTCAAGAAAATGAATTATGGAAATCCAAATCCTTAATTAAGTTATTGAATATTTCCAATGAAAAGGAAAATAATAACATTTTAGAAGACGGGATAAAAATCATACTTAATTTATGTAACTTTAAAGAAAGTGGTTATCTACTCGATTCTTATGAATCAGAAAGTTATCGTATTAATGAATTATTGGAATTTGAAAAAAAAATTGTTGAATCCATCTTAAAAAATGAATTTATTTAAAATTTTTTTCGAATTCCCAAACTGAATCTTGAATTGTATGAAGATTCTTAACAACCTTTCCAGAATTTTTAAGCTCCATTTCTGGAGCATCAAATAATGCTTTTCCTACAGCTAAGGGCCTATTTTTAGTCTCTTCTACGATTTGCACAATATCACCCTTTTTAATCATAGGATCTATTTTAGTTATTCCTGGACGCATTACATCAGCACCATTAGCCACATACCGAACAGCACCAAAATCAACTACGATTGTTTTTAATTTAATTTTATAATTTAAAAGAAGAGTTAAAACAGGAATATATCCCTCTTCTGATTTCCAGAGTTTCAATTCATTATTGATTGCATATAATGTATCTCCTGCTTCGGTTTGTATAAGTTCTACCTTACTTTTACTAGGGAATATCTGATCTACAAACTCTTGATTATAATGCTTCAAAATTTCGTCTTTTAGGGGATTTAATTCAGTCTTTCGAATGAAATGCCTATGCTTAATTTTCATTATTTTTCAATAACAATATATATTTTTGAAATAAAAATCTTTTAATTGGCATAAATAATTATTTTAGAAAGAAAAAAAATTTTTTTTTTCCTACATAAAATGGGGATATTATCTGAAGAGGTTAAATAGTATAGATTTATTTCGTGGATTTTTAATCGTTGTAATGATTTGGATTCATTTATATGATTGGTGGGTAATAGATTATGATCAATGGGTTTTCAATGACATAAAATTATTTATGGTAATAATATTTGCTCCAAGTTTTTTATTTATTTCAGGTATTAGTACATTTTTATGGTATAAAAATAAGCTCTTAAATGTGCCCAATCTAGATAAGCATAGTTTAAATATGATAAGAAGAGAGTACATGTTCCGAACCTTAATAATTTTTATAATTGCGATTATTTATAATTCCTTTACAGCTATAAGACTCCATGATATATCTTGGATTTGGACATGGTTTATGTTATTAACAATTTCAATTTCTCTCTTTCTGGCATGGCCATTACTAAAATGTTCTAAATTCTTTAGATTAGTTATTGCAATTAGTGTTTGGATAATAAATCAAATAATATTAAGATTTTTATCTATTTATGAAGGGGAATCTAATATTTATGGGATTCTATTCCATTTATTATATAATTCCTTAGATTTTGATCCAATCTTAATATTTTTTCCTTACTTTTTATTTGGAACAGTGATAGGTGATATTATATTCGATGTTTATTTAATTGATAATTTCACAGAGAGGCGTTTAGCATTCAAAAATAAAATTTTGATTCCCATATCGATTTTAGGAGTTATTTTAATTTTTTCTAACTTATATCCTTTAGTTCCTCTAAATTCAATAGATAATCCATTTCCATGGATTGTTTTTGCCCTTGGAATAAATTTACTTATTCTTACTGTTTTATTAGCAATCGAGGAATTTGAAATCTTTAAAACAGAAAAAAGATATACATTCTTCTTTTATTTCTCATATTATTCTCTTACTATTTATTTATCACATAATATTTTATACTTTTTTTTTAACAATACAATGAACCCTATTGTTTACAGCATCATTATAATAGGAATTTTTGGCATATTTCAGTTTCTATTAAGAGAAGTATACAAAAAATACGGCTATAAAGCCTCGTTAAAAATTCAAATAAATAGAATAAGTGTTGGTCTTGCTAATATTATTAGAAAAAAAAGAATTAGTTATTAATTTAAAAATAATAACTTATCTTATATCAGACGATTAAGTATACGAGATATTGAAAGTTTATACCTCTGCTGTAGTAATTATCCCGCCAAAAGAAAATTGGGCTCCAATCCAAGCAATACGTAAATTATATGACCGGCAAATTAATAGGTGGATGCCCCACATAACAATGTTATACCCATTCAGACCTGAAAGCGAATTTTCAAACCTTGAAAAGATCTTTCTAGAAAAATGCAAAAATATTAAACCTTTTGAGATTGCCTTAAGAAATTTTAATTTCTTTTCACATGTAAGGGAAAAATATACAATTTGGCTTGATCCGGAGCCAAACGAGTCAATCATAAGTATTCAAGCAGATCTTCTCAAATTAGTACCAAACTGTGATGATGTAATTAAATTTAAAAGTGGATATAAACCACATTTAAGCATAGGGCAAATAAAAGGGAAAATTAAGTTAGAAAAAATTATAAATAGATTACAAAAAAATTGGATAGAGGTCAAATTTCTTATAAATAAGATCTATTTTATTTCTCGAGAACAAGATAAGATTTCAAAATTTGAGATTAGAAAATCCATCTCATTTGAAAACAAAATAAAATAAATTTCACACCTTAAAAATACTTTGAATATTAAAATTCTAAAATAAATTCATTTTAAAAAGGAATGATTAAAATTTTTATATTGGAACTGCATTACATTATTAATTACTTAAAATAAAATTTGTAAGATTTGAGTTAGAAAGTGACTGAGCATAATAAATCTGAAGATGAGTTAATATTCACTTCTAAAACTGAGATGATTTATAAAATAATTGTGATCGGGGACCCAGCGGTTGGCAAAACATCACTCTTGAGAAATTTCTGTGGAGAAAAGTTTACTTATGAATATATCCCCACTGTAGGTGTGAATATCACTAAAGAAAAGGTCAAAATTAAAGATAAAGGAAAAGAAGCTGAGGTTAATTTAATGTTGTGGGATATAGCTGGACAACCTCAGTTCTATATGCTTCATAGACCATACTTTAACGGTGCAGATGGAATAATACTTGTATATGATATCACTCGCTCTAGTTCATTTTCCAATGTAAATAATTGGTGGAGCACTGCTGTGAAATATGGTCTTAGCGGAGTACCACGCATTTTAATTGGCAATAAGATCGATCTAAAAGATGAGCGAAAGATTATATTACCAATGGCAGAACACCTTAGCCAGAAAATAAATGCTCAATTATTTGAAACTTCAGCACTAACAGGCGATAATGTAAAAGCTATTTTTCATAAGATTGCTGAGTTAGCTTTACAATCAAAATTAGAGGATTAAGTAAAGTTAATATTTTTTCAAATCTATCCTTTATAAGTAACTTATTCAAGTCAAGCAAATTTCCTAAGAGGAGATGGGAAATTATCTATTATGAAATTATAGCAGCATAGATTACTTATTAAACTTCCCTTACTTTACATTATTTAATTTCTAATGGGATATAGCTGGCTAACCACAGATCTATATGAATTATTGACTTTATTTTTAAGGATTTTACTTTTAATTTTTCAACTTTAGCCCTTTATAGATAGTTTATTTATCCAAAAAGTAATTTTCTCTCTTAAATTCTCCTTCATCTCGTCTGGAATAGGACTTTTACTGCCTAATTTACTAATAAACTGTCCAATTTCATACAGAATTCTATGTCCTCCAGTGAATACAAAAATATCTTCTTTTATATCTTCTAATTTTTTTATAATAGGAACAGGGTCATTAACAACATCAATGTCTTTTTTAATAGAAACAAATTGTTCTATTATAGCTTGTTTTTTATCAGTAGCAGATGCATCTCTCTCAACTGTATCTCCATGTTCTTTTTCATAATAATAAATATCAGCTTTTTGAATTAATGATCTAATTAAATCAATTTCAGCCTCCAAAATCTTTTGGCTTTCAATAACATTATTCAATTGGGGAGCTAATGCCTTGATATCAATTGTAGCTTTATGTATTTCGTTGATTTTATCCGTTAATATTTTAATGTTCATATTGGTTTGACCCATCTTAGTAATAATATCAAGACCAAATTTTTCGAGTATTTGGGTAAATTTTTCGAGTTTATCATCAGCTTCTTTGATAAATTTGACAATGCCTTCCTTTTCGATATCTTCTTGGGATCCCATAGTATTTCCTCTTAACCATATATTTCGAGGGTGTACTCTAATAGAAAAATAAGAACTTAAAAGTTTATTTTTTATTGAAATTTATTATTTAATTAAATATAATGCTATTATAAAAAACTTCTCAAGTGTTTAATTTGATTCAATATGTGAACATACTTACTAAAGACGGGAAATCATTGTTATTTAGAAATTATGGAAGTTCTGAAGTAGATAGGGATTTGCTAGCAGGATTTTTAAGCGCTTTTTCTGGTTTTATGAAAGAAATAAGCCAAAGTGATATTAAAAATACAGCAACGGAAGATTTTAAATATTATTATACGATTATTGATCCAATCATAATTGTAGTATGTTCAGACTTAACAGATGAAGATTCGGCAGTCAATTCAAAAATTTTAAGTATAAGAACAAAATTTCTTGAAAAATATAGCAATATCATAGAGAATGGGAAATGGGCAGGGAATCGCACTGTTTTCAATGAATTTTCGAAAGAGCTTGATCATATTATTTTAGGAGCAATTAAAGTATCAATTATAGGTTTTGGAGGAGTGGGTAAGACTACACTAACTAGGTTAATTTGTGGGAAGGATGTTGATCTTGAATATGTTCCTACTATAACAGCCGATATAGCATCATATGAAGGCGATGAGTTCGAAAGATCAATAACATTATGGGATTTTGCTGGACAAGCACAATTTAGATCATTGTGGAGAAGCCTTTTGGAGGGTACTGATATTACTCTCCTGGTTACTGACTCAACATTTGAGAATATAAATAACTCTAAAGAAATCATTCATGAGATTTTAGATAAATTTTTTCAAAATAAGTTAGTCTTAGGTATTGCTAATAAGCAAGATTTACCAAATCGGTTAACCCCCGAGTTTTGTGAAAAAATTTTATCTAGTGAAAATCGCATAATCAAGACATATGGAATGATTGCTATTGAGCCTATGTATAGAGAGAAGATTTTAGCAATATTAAATCAGGCAATTAAAGACATTTCGTAAATTCTCTATATTTGGGGTGAAAAAACTGATAAAATTTAGAATGGAGGATATTAAATTAGAAGAGATACAGGATGGTATTAGAATTATTAAATTACCTGAATTGACAGAAGAAGAAAGATCTATCATCGATCCAATTGTTGCTCCTACTTCTGGATTAAGAATTCAAATATTAGACGAAGAAGATAAAGAAATATATGTATTACGACGAAGAAATTTTTACTTGTTCCTCCGAGTTTTCAAAGCAATCAGTCAACAGTTTAAAGAAATGAAAAAAAATCAAAATTTAAAAGTTTTAATAGCATCAGATAATAGGCCAACTAAAGATACCTTATTACAATATTGTTCTGAAGTTTTTTCTTATGATGGATTTGAAATTTATTATCAAAACGATGAACAGGGGCAATCTAGAATATCATCACCCTACGGAGCAGCTTCTGTCGCTTTATATAAAGATATTAATCTGATTATAATATTGACTGCTAGTCATAACGATTTATCATGGAATGGCATCAAAGTCTATTTTGATTATCCAATACCATTATCAGGGGATTTATTTAAAGAAATTTCTAATAAAGCATTAGAATTTAAAGAAATCCAATTAAAACCCTTTATTCCAACTTTAATTGATGCTGAGAAAAAAAATAATGATTATGTAAAAGATTTATTATCGAGAGTTATAGAAATTAAAAGTTTAAAAGATAAAAATATTGTTATATGGCCTTATTTAGGAAAAGCAAGAGGAATTGTTAACCTATTTAAAGATTATGGTGTAAATGTGATCTTAATTGAGGAAGATATCAACCCTCCAAATCCAATAAACGTAATTCGAGAAGAAAAACTACAGAAGGTAATGTCTCAGTATAATTCAAACATAGCAATTTTACTTGATGCAGATAGAGACCGAATTGCTCTGTATGTTAAACAAAACGGAGTTTATTTCACATATATACCTAACGAGATCTATACTGCGATGCATAATATACTTGCTAAGGAATATAATAAAAAAATTATTAATGTAAGGACAATTCCAAGCGATTTACGTGGAGATCATACAAGTTTTATTAATATATTAACTGGTGTTGGTTATAAACATTTAGGTATTATAATGTATTTCCTTCTTGGAATTGAAGTAGATCAATCGAAAATAGATACTGCTATACTTTACTTTGAAGATGAAAATAAAAATCTAATGAAAATAAACACTCCAACCCCTCTTAAACAACAAATAATTAAATTAATGGAAATTCAGCATATTAACAAAGAATCTTTTCTAATGGTGTATTGGGAGGAGAGTGGAGGTCATACTCTCAATATATTAGATGTAATTAAAACTAATGAAATAGGGGGATACAATTTTACCTCGGATTTTGCTAT
>SMTZ1_10002102_pt1 | contig 26522 bp, 20 predicted proteins | sample DeeMarSWOR136_30_FD_25667 | JGI IMG/M metagenome (IMG submission 25667)
TAAAGGCTGTGCCCTATTCTCTTTATTGGGGAGTTGTGATGCTGAAGAGTTATATGAAAACCTCCTGGAGAAGCCTGCTCAGATACAAAGTCTACTCCACCATTAATCTCCTTGGTCTGGCCATTGGAATTGCCTGCAGTCTTTTAATATTCCTTTGGATTCAGGATGAATTGAGCTATGACAGGTTTCACGAAAACTCAGACCGGATTTACCGAGTCATCAGTGAATCACAATCCGATGGAGATATAAACCGGATTGCCATAACACCCGCACCTTTAGCTTCCGCCCTGACCGATGATTTTCCAGGGATCGTCAAGGCCGTTACAATTGACAATAATGTCTTCTTCATTAGATACCAGAATAGGCGCTTTAATGAGAGGGTCTTTTTTTCCGACCCGGAATTTTTTGATATTTTCACGCTCCCCCTGATCAAAGGCGACAGTAAAACGGCCTTAAAAGAGCCCTACACGATAGTGATCTCTGAAAGTGCAGGCAATAAATATTTTGGTGAAAATGATCCATTAGGCAAGATACTCACATTCGATAAAAAATGGGCCTTTACAATCACCGGAGTTTTCAAAGATATCCCTGACAATTCTCATTTGAGATTTGATTTTCTTGCTTCCATAATGAGTTATAAATCAAGGTATATGGACCAGTGGGGAGTCTCGAATTTTCATACCTATATCTTAACCTCGGAAGAATTCTCTCCCGAGAGATTCCAGGATTTCATCCCTGATTTTGTTGAAAAATACAGAGGAAGTGAGGTCAGGCATGTCTATAAGCTGCAATACCTTCTCCAGCCTTTAACCTCCATTCACCTTCACTCCCACTTGAAAGGTGAAATCGGACCAAACGGAAACATGAACAACATTTTTATTTTTTCGGCGATTGCTTTGTTCATTCTGCTTATTGCCTGCTTCAACTACATCAATCTTTCGACGGCTAGATACACAACACGTGTAAAAGAAGTGGGAATACGGAAGGTCGTGGGGGCTCAGCGGCTTCATATAATAAAGCAATTTTTGGGGGAGTCCACTTATATCACATTTATGGCTCTTATCATCGCCATAGTTGCCACGCACCTTTTATTACCGATATTCAACTCTTTAGCTGGCAAAGAACTAAGCATTAACTACCTCGAAAATCATGAGCTTTGGATATTAATAATTTTAATCATTTTGGGAGTCGGAGCTGCCTCTGGAAGTTACCCGGCTCTATTCTTCTCGGCCTTTCGACCGGCTAATGTCCTGAAGGGAACAGAGCGTGTGCAAATGAAAGGCCATTTTTTAAGAAAAACACTGATTGTTGTCCAATTTGCCATTTCAGTCATTTTTATCATCGGGACTCTTACGATTCATAATCAATTGAATTATGTCAGGAACAAAAAGCTGGGTTTCAACAAGGAACATGTCGTAAACATTCCTCTTTATGATGAAGAGGCCCTGAATAAAATAGAAACCATAAAAAATGAATTTCTGCAGAATCCTTATATTTTAAGTGCTTCAGCCTCGGGCTACCTGCCGGGGAGGGTTGTGTACAATCAGAGCTTTTGGTATGAGGGAGCCAATGAGGATAGGAATCATATGATACAGTGGATAGCTGTCGACCACGACTTCCTGAGAACATACGAAATCGAGCTTGTGGACGGACGCAATTTCTCCAAGAAGTTCCCTTCTGATATCGATCAAGCTTATATTCTCAATGAGGCCGCAGTCAAAGAAATAGGATGGGAATCGCCTCTGGGTAAGCAGTTCAAGATAATTAAAAAGGGGATAGTAATCGGTGTGATAAAAGATTTTCATTTCAAGTCTTTACACCAGAAATTAGAACCTTTGGCACTCTGCGTGTATCCTGGAGCCTTTGAATATTTGGCCGTAAGAATTCGTCCTGAGAATATTCCCAGCACGTTGAATTTTTTACAAGAAAAATGGCAAAAACTCGTCCCCAACCAGATTTTCCAATTTTCTTTCCTTGATGAGGACTATGATAACTTGTACAGAGCGGAAACGAGACTCAGCAAAATATTCAGCTATATAACGTTTTTTGCCATTATCATTGCCTGCCTGGGCTTATTCGGCCTAACAGCTCTTGTTACAGAATTGCGGACTAAAGAAATCGCCGTACGAAAAGTCTTAGGAGCATCGATCGCGGGAATTGCCGTATTGCTTTCTAGAGAATTTTTGAAGTTAGTGCTGGCAGCCAATATTATTGCATGGCCTGTGGCATGGTATGCCGTGAATAAATGGTTGGATAACTTTTCCTATCGTACAGATCTTGGAATTTGGATCTTCTTTATAGCAGGAATTTTGGTGCTGGTTATTGCACTTGCTGCGGTCAGCTACCAGTCTATAAGAGCTGCTGCAGCAAATCCAATTGATTTACTTCGATATGAGTGAGATTTATCAGAGGAGACAGCACTTAAACTAGGCTAGATTTTCCAGGTGACTTTGTAGCGCTTGATATATTGATAGCCTTCTTTATCGAAAACATCACCTTAATAGTTCCCTCCATCAGCTACCCATTCATATGTCCGGACGAATAACCTTTCGAGTTCAGTCTTTGTGTATCGAATATCCTTGTGAGTTCTTCTTAACGAGTGTATAAAGGGCTAGCTTTAAATAATCTTCCCCCTCGGAGGAATAAAATTTTCCCTTGCTATCTATGGCTTTTAGACTGCCTTCCACTTTGATAGATTTGACAAACTGCTCATCATGATAAATATCCAGCCAGTTCGATGTTTTACCATTGAAGAAGACGAATAAGCGTTTTCCTCTCTTGTGAAACAGATTGTCTGACACATAGCCTGCAAATCCTCCGGGAATGGCCTCTTTGATTTCAGGCCTTAAATAGTCAGGAGTGTCTTTAGACAGCTTCTTGATAAATTTTGTATCTCGATAAATATGGATTTCATATCTGTAGGGATTAAGAACATAGATTTCGTTCTCTATTGCCCACAATCTCAAGGGCAGTTTAAATAATCTTGATCCTTTAAACTTGGAGAACTCCTCAGGAATTTCAAAAGTTTCTCCAAACGAATAGAGATGATTTCCTTTTTTGTCATAAACATGGAATATTTTATTTTCACTGGGGCCTAGAAGAATCAGATTTCCTTCAGCATCGATTGCAATGTCTATTCCGTAGAAATTGATGGGGAATTGATGAGTGAATCTTCCATTCTCATCAAATTTAAGAACTCTTCCCGAACTGAGCATATATATCATTCGCTCCGAATCTAAAACGATTGCTTCTGGAAATTCAAATTCTCCAGGACCCTGGCCTTTTTTCCCGAATTTGAGGATGAACTTCCCATCTTCATCGAATTTCGTTACTCTGGACATCTTCTGGTCCAAGACATAAATATTGCCCCATTTATCCACTTCCACATCATTGATGGATCCAAAGATATAATTTTCATCCCCTTCTGATATTCCGATCTCAGAAATCTCTTCAAGAGCTAAAAATTTGTCAGTTGGAGCTTCTTCCTGAGCGCAAAAATGGAGAGAAAGAAATGCAGCAGCCAGCATGAAAAATTTTATCGCATTAATGTTCATGGCCTTCTGTAATGGCATTTTGATTTTAACGTGTATCGGTTTAATTACTCCCACCTCATTTTATAAACCAACAATTCCTTATATCCGCTTTCTTTCTCTCTCATGCAGTATAGGCAGTTGTTTTTTGCTCTGATATCCATCGGCTGATTTAAATAGATAAACTTCAGCAGGTCAAAATACCCCATGCTTTTTCGTCCAATAAAAACTCCCTCGGGATTATAAATGTCGCAGATGTTCGTCCCCAGCCCCTTGTCTTTTTCAGATCTCACAACATAGAGCCGGCCTGCATCATCTGTGAAAAAGTATTGAAAGAGAGGCATATGGCTTGGAATGTAGATTTGTTCCCAGACAGGAATATTCTTAAGTCTTTTTTTCCTCTCTTCAATCTCTTGTTTCAACTCATCCGGCACTGCGATGGAGTTGTATTTTTTTCGGATTTTCTTCTTCAATCCTCCATTAAGGTCGTAGACCAATATATCTTTACCTGTTTTTTCATATCCCAAAAAAATCTGACTCTTTGATATTCCAACGATGGGAATCTCGAGGAAGACACTCATCTTTTCACCCTCCAACCCAGGAAAGTCATAGTCTATCAGGTCTTTGATTTTGTTAATTCCCGGGTCAAATATGCTTATGATTAACTTCTGGATTTCTCCCGATGGTCCCAGTGAAATATAGTGAATGAGAAAATTGCCATTCTCGAGTAATTCAAATCCTCTGAGGGGTTGATGGATTAAATCAAATCGGATATCTCTTAAAAAAATTCCATGGGTATTAAAGTACTTGAGCTTTTTGGCCGGCCCATCGATAATTGGAATCTCATCCTCACTCGTGATTCTCAAATATCCAGGATGCTGGATTTCTCCCGGGCCTTGCCCCACCTCTCCGAAAGACATCAAGAATTCACCTGCCCTATTGAACTTAAAAACCAGATGTTCATTTTCTCTGGGATACTGAAACAAAAAGATATTCCCCTCTGAATCGACGTCGAAGGTGTGTGCATCTGCCAGGCCCAGCTCTGCAATAGCATCCTCTTCCATATCAATTGTTAAAATCTCCTCAAGATACAGTTCGTCAGGCTCACCTTTTAGTTTGTAGGGCTCCAAATGATTGATCACAACTTCCACTCCGTCTTCCATAATCCTTTTGACATTCTCCTGCTTTGGGCCACAACTCAAAATAAATAAAAGAGTCAAAATGATATAGAAAAATCTTCTCATTCAGGTCCTTCTTTAAGGTTCCAAGCAATTTGATATCTTTTTACTACGGGAAATCCCTCTTCATCTTCTTCTATGGTGTAGAGCTTGGTCTCTTTCCAAATATAAGTATTGACATGTTCTGTTTGAATAGGAATTTTTGCTATATACATTCCCTCAGGATTAAACACATCAAAATAATGATATCCTGTTCTATTCTTTACTTCCTCATAAGTCTCGATGAACAACCGGCCTGTGTCATCTGCTGTTATGCTTCCGAAGGCAGGAAAATATTTTGGAAAGATAAATTTCATTTGAGAAATGTAATTTCTCTGGAAACGGGATTCATAGAATTCAGTGATCTGCTTTTTGTAGTCCTCAGAAACATCGACGGCATTGTAATCCTTGATTATCTTTTTAATTGATTCACCTTCAGGATTAAGAATACTAATCTCGTATTTATCAGAACTTCCCCAGATTATATTGTCTTCTCGAGATACATCAAAAATAATGCTTGACTCCAACACACGAATTTCGCTTTGATTCCATGGTGTACTCTTTAGCGTGGTTATAACTTTAAGGGTGTTGAAATCTGAATCAAATATTTTTAGCTCTTTATCATCCATTGGAGGTGGCACAGTTTGTGCAATAAACTCTCCCCTTGAATTTAGTGTCACAGGATTAAGGACTGTTCCTAAAGTGGTGGTGGGAATACTCCTTAGATATTTTCCGTCCAGAGAAAAAAAGATATACCTTTGAGATGGAGGGTCGTAGAGCATAATTTCATTCTGCGGCGTTATTTGAAATCCAACTGAGGTCGGCCTCATCATCTCACCAGGGCCCTGTCCTTTTTTCCCAAACGAAAAAATATGCTTTCCATTTTCATCAAAAACTCTAATTTCCACATCTTTGGTTTCCAGTACATACAAATTCCCCTTGTCATCTACATCCAGGGCGATACGGGAAAACATAAATTCGCCATTTGCATCAGCTCCCCCGATGGCCAGCTCCTCTTCTATATTGAACACATCACCTGAATAAAGAGGATTGTCTGGATTCTTAACTACTGTTACCCCATCCACCTCTTCAATTGTACCCTTCCATTCTGTTTTTTGTTTACCGCAAGCAATGAAGAGAGTTAGTGATGAAATGAAAACAATTGTTGCGACGGGTGACTTTCTTGCCCTCATAATTCCCCTCTTATCTGCTCCCAGTTTTTGATTTTGTAGCGTTTTATTCTTATATATCCTGATTCTTTACTTCTTTCATGAGTGTATATGAATCATTTCCTAACGTTATGGAACCTACCCCTTTTCATTTGGCTGAACCTAAATTCAGTTTAAAACCTCGCGACTCGGCTGTCAAATCGTTAACTTGGGTTTTTTAGACATCTCAGGTCTTTATTGCTAGAATTTATCCATCATTTAACTCGATGATTACGGAATATTTCCACTCCTGAATTGTTTTTAATTAATGGATAGAAAAGTATCCAAAAAAATGTCTGGTCAACCTAAGGAAAGTCATCCTGAAACTTTTAAAGAGCTGATGAATTATTCAGATACAGTGTTTCGAATTTGTCTGGGATTCTCCAGAAATCCGTGGGAAGCAGAAGAGCTGATGCAGGAGGTTTATTTGAGGGCATTTAGAAAGATCGATTCCACAATAAACGGTCATTTCTCAAGAGAATGGCTTTTTAGAATTGCCAAAAACGCCTGCATCAATCATGTGAAAAAAAAGCGTTTGAGCCGCATTTTCCTATTGAGAACAGGTGTCAATCCTGTTGAGCAGAATACGCCTGAACGCCAGGTCATTCTGAAAGAACAGCATCTAATGCTGAAGAGGACCATCGGAAAACTCCCCAGGAAGCTGCATGAGGTATTTGTGTTAAAAGAATATGCTCATCTTTCCTGCCAGGAGATTGCCCAGACTCTGGGCATAAAACAAGGGACAGTGTTGTCAAGGTTAAACCGGGCCCGCCAGGTGATCATCGATAGATTTAAAGAGGTTTATAATGAGAAAAAATAAAAAAGAGGACATAGCCTTTATTCAAAAACTTATCCAGGAAGAAGAAGACGCAGCCTTCCACATCCTCACAAAAAAAGGATTGCTCTCTCGTTTGGAGGAACGGCTCCAAAGAGAGGCCGGCAAAAAAGTGATTATTTACAGCTGGATAAAGAGACCTTGGCCAGCCATTGTATCTCTTCTTCTGATTGCGCTTGTTTTTATGCTTGTTCTGCTTTTTGTTCTCTCTCCTACTCGGCAGAAAAAGGGTATAGAAGCTTTAGAGCACTATCTTCAAACCGCTCCAGGCTTCCAGACTCTCACAGAGATGGCAGAGCGAAGTGATCACAGCCAGACTGTCGTCAGAACAGAAACCTTTTGGCTGGCAGAGAACATAGAGAATATGCTTGGTTCGATTTACAAAGAAAAGGGACCCAAGAGGGAAGACTCTGCCCTTCTGAAACATAAAGAAGATCCTCATACCTTCAATTTAGAGGAAAAAATCAGAATTCTTCTGATCGAAAAAAAGATCCACGGTTTTCTGAATGAGTTTTTAGAAAAGAAAGAGGAGGATAAAAATGATACGAAAAACATGTCTTCTGATTTTTCTTACACTTTTCTGTCTGAACCTTTTTGGGGTTGATAAACAAGCCGGATATTCCCTGTTGGATAAGGTCATCTCGACTTTTAAGGGAATGGCTGAGAAGGGAACAGGGGGAAGAGAAAAGGTCATTCCTGCGCTTGAGGAGATGATGGCGGATGCCAAAAAAGCAAAGGATCAGGAGCAAATAGATCCGGTATTTTTCAACCGTTACAACCGGCTTTTGATGGTAATGAAACTATTTTTAGTTGAAGACGAGGAAGGCATTTTGAAACCGGTAATTGAGCGGGAAGTCGGAGAATTTGTATGGGATGTAGAAGGAATAAAACTGGAGGGCTCAGGGAAAAAAACAATTGGTTTCGTTTCCCAGGCAATAGCTGATGAACTTGTCAATCTGCATCTGTATCTGGATAACATCGAGAAAAAAATGGAACTCAGGAAAAAGCTTATGGAGATTGGTTCCGGGGAGAAGTAAATGAAAGAAGCTTTTCCAAAGCCGCAGGCAGGTCTGAAATATTGATTTGATTGGAAACGATCGTACCATCCTTGCCGATCAGGTAATAGGTGGGATGACCAGTAACCCTGTAGATTCTATGAATGGGTCCGTCTTCTTGCTCCCTCGTTTGCGGCCAAATCATGTCTTTTTCGGAGATAAATTTCCGCAGTTTCTCATCGGTATCGTCGTAGTCGATGCCGATGATGTCGAAACCCAGGTTGTTGTACTTCTGGTATATTCCGACTAACTCGGGCACTGCGGCCACGCAGGGACCACACCAGGTGGCCCAGAAATCTAACAGCACCACTCTGCCGCGATAATCCTTGAGATCATGCCTTTTGCCCTCAAGGTCGATGAAAGAAAACAGAGGGGCAGGGTAGCCGGGGAGCAGAATGGCACGCGGTGGCAGTTTTTCCGCAATCGGGTTGAGCATAAGGGTGCGGCCGTAGCGGTCTACAACAAACTCATAATCTTTGCCGCCGAGCTTAATATACTTCTCCGAGACCAAATAGCGTTCCGGAGATTGGTAGGTCATGAGATCGAGCTTCCCATCGTTGTCCAGATCGATGGCTAAACTGTTGTAAGGCTGGTCATAGATACCCGCCGAACCCACCAATCCGAAGGCGATTTTCTGATTCTCCAGTCTTAAAACTCCCCGGCGAAGCGTCTGGTCATATCTCAATAAGCAAAGCTGCGGCTGCGACTGGCTGGGGGGAGTGATTTGGCTTATGATGAGATTGAATATGACAGGATAGACTGCCTCTCCTTCTTCCCCTGACTCGCGGGCTTCTGTCTGAATGAGCAAAAAATATTTTCCTTCCTTCTTCTCAAAGCGCTGCGGCGGATCATCACTTAGATCGCCGTTGCCGTTAAGGTCGGCATAAAGGATATATCCGTTTTCCTCATTTCCGTCCAAAGCCCAGGTTCGATTGCTGCCTTCAAGCACAAAATTGATGCCGAATCTGGCCTGGGGGCCAAGATTTGGCGGCTTTCTTTTCATAGGGATGAAGTGGGGTGAATTTACCAGTTGTGCGGCTAACTTCTGGTAGTCTTCTTCCGTCATGGCGAATAGTACGCCCCCGCCGCCGGTTTCAAGAAGTTCCGGTTCTTCGGTGGTAGCGGACAGCGGATTCCGCTGCTTGGGACTTGGGCATGCGGATAGTAATAGCGCTACAATAGCCGACACGATCCAGCATAGTCTTTTTAACATTTCCGCATTTCCTATCATACCTACTCTCCCTGGGGCCTGAAGGTTACCTTCTTTTAATTATACCTGCGGAGAGTGGAAAAGGTTAACCTCGCTAATAGTGCCACCATTTTAGCCCATCACCATGTGATTCTCAGAGCCTCTGGCTCCCACTGACGCGGCAGTATTTGAAACACTAAATTGTAGTGCTTTAAAATTCTTTATTCCCTTTATTTGCTTCTGTTAGATACAATTAGAATTTCCTGAGGCATCAATCGATTAGGAAGAGATGAATTTGACAGGAAAAAAATAAGAGCTATACTGGAAGCATGCGTGTTGACATCACATTAAATCACGGTCTTAACAATAATTGGGTGGTTTCACCCACCCAATAGGATATGACACCTCACTCCTCTTTTCAGTAAAAATAGACCAGGAGGAACAGTATGGCTAAAAATTGTATTATTCCAGAAAATTATCGGCCGATTCTAGATGTTCAAGAGACAGAAAAGGCGATAAAATTGATTAAAGATTTTTTTCAGATTAATCTTGGGGAAGGACTGAATTTAAAACGGGTGACTGCTCCTCTGTTCGTCAAAGCAGGGACCGGTATCAATGATGATCTGACCGGTGTTGAACGCCCCATTTCTTTCAATATCAGGGATATGCCAGACACAAAAGCAGAAGTCGTACAATCACTGGCAAAATGGAAAAGGCTGACTCTTGGCTATTTAAAAATTCAGGAGGGCGAAGGGATATACACAGATATGAATGCCATTCGACCGGATGAGAGTCTGGATAATCTCCATTCTCTCTATGTCGACCAATGGGACTGGGAAAGAGTCATTTCAAAAGAGGAGAGAAACTTAGAATTCTTAGAGACCATGATCGAGAAAATTTATCTGACACTAAAGAAAACAGAACACTTCATCTACGCTCACTATCCAGAAATCAAACCCCTTCTGCCTGAAGATATGTTTTTTATTCATGCTGAAGAACTTGAAGGAAGATACCCAGAGCTAACTCCTGCTGAAAGGGAAGATGCTATTTGTAGAGAGTATGGTGCCGTCTTTATCATCGGAATAGGTTCTCCGCTCAATAAAGGGTATCCTCACGATGGAAGAGCTCCTGATTACGATGATTGGACTACACCCACAGAAAAAGGACCTGGGCTGAACGGCGACATTATTTTCTGGTATCCTGTTCTAAAAAGAGCCTTTGAGATCTCTTCGATGGGAATACGGGTGGATCAGCAAGCGCTGGAAAAACAACTCGAAATGACAGGGAAAACGGAGAGAAAAGAATTGTACTTTCATAAAAAACTTCTAAGAGGAGAGCTACCGCTTTCTATCGGAGGTGGAATTGGACAGTCGAGGCTCTGTATGTTCTTCCTGAGAAAAGCCCATATCGGAGAAATCCAGGCCAGTATTTGGCCAGATGAGATAATCGAGGAGTGCCAGAAAAATAAGATTTTTCTTTTATAAATTTCTCTTCAATTAATGTCGGTCGTCGATCAAAGCCGAAGAAAATTCGAGCCTATTTTCAGAATAGTGTCTGGTTTTACTCCTGTTACTTTTTTGGGTCTGAGCAATTGTTAAAGCCGTGTCTTAAGTATCATCGGGGCTTTCAATTCACAGATTTTCTATACCATTTCAGATTTTTTACAACCTCGAGAAGATTCTGCTTGACGAATTTGCTCCAATCGGTGCTGTTAAATATTCCCCTATCGAATTCAAAAGAAAGAACTGGTTTCCAACCATATTTTCCATATGTATCTGTAGAAGGCCCGAATATGGTTATCAATGCATTCCCGATGCTGTCGCCTCTCTCAAAGAGTTTTTTCAGCCTGGGTGCTAATTCGGTCCCAAGCTCTTCTTCGTATTTCAACTTTCCACGCGGATAAAAATTGTAATGAATCACACATTCCGGCTGTTCGAATTCGACAAGGACCGCCCCACTGTCCTCGATCTTGTCCGGTCTCCCAAAAACCTTCCAAACCAATGTTTTTGGATTAGAAATGGCCTTTTCTTTTTTGCAAACGCTAAAGAAGCAGAGCATCAAAACAACAGAAGCCACCATGATTATTGATACGGTTATTTTGTTTGGCTTCGTTCTTTTTGTCATCTTTTCCCCCTCTAAAGATATTCTCCCCTGAAGCTCTTTTAATGGAAATCTGATACGCCCATTTAATCCCTCATCCGTTTAAGAATAATACCGAATGGCCCCTAAGTCAAACTGCCTCTCCTACTTGAAACTGACGATAAAACCAGCAATGTGCACATTCCAGTGCCATTACGAGCTCCAAAAGGTTGGGCAGGATTCTCTTGGAAACATATTGAGATAGCCGCGCTTCGCTCGCCATGACATTTTATATCGGTAATTCTGGGTCCTCCGGTGATTTGTTATTTTATGAATGCATGAATATAATTAATGGTGATGTCAGTATAGAGGGATGCAGTATGAAACACTTGATCTTGGGAGTTTCAGTCACCGCTTTGGCAGCCATTTTGCTGATCGTATGCAGCAAAGATTCATCGATCGATACTTCAAAATTCACGGTCGAAGTAATCGATGGCGTCAGATATGTCCACAATCACGCTCCACAACTCGGAAATACTCCCGGTGTGGAGCTGGAACTTGTTGGAAAGATCGGAAAGCTGGAAGGCAAAAAAGAAGAAGATATTCTGTATGATCCGGTAGATGCAGCCCGGCTTTTAAACGGGGATATTCTGATCCTTGAAAGGAGCGGCTGTACAGTGAAGCGCTATAACAAGGATCATGAGTTTATATCATCCTTTGGACATAAAGGTCAGGGTCCTGGCGATTTTCAATTCCCGTTTTGTTTGAGATTGAATAAAGATAGAGATAGGTTATATGTCGAAGATTCAAAAATTTCTGTGTTTTCACTCGACGGGAGTTATAAAGAAGGGTTCAGACCCGAGAGAATCGCCGTCTTCGGCAGTATTGGAGCACAGTATAAAACATCTGGGATGGCTGTTCTCTCCGGACCGCGTGTGATTCTACCGAGCCATCCTTCGATGTGGGTCGATTCCGGGGAATACAAATTGTTATCTATCTATGATAAAAAAGGAACCATAATCCGTTCATTCGGAGCTGTGAAACAGTATGATGATCCTCGGTTGATCTTAAATGCCAATATCGTCTGTTTTACCAACGACAACAGAGATAACATATATCTGGCTTACGCCTATCAAAATAGAGTCAGCAAATACTTACCCGACGGTCAAATGATTTTTTCTGCAGACAGACCTCTTCCCTATGAAGTAAAAAACGAAGTGCAAGCAGTTTTGTTTAAAAGCGGCACTGTGGAAAGGGAATTACCCTGGCCTTCTGTCTCATCCGTAACGAAGGGAATTAATGTCGATCATAAAAACAGGATATGGATTTTGACCTTTCTTAAGCAGCCCAATAAATTCCTGACGTTTGATGAGGCGGAAAATTTGACTGACTGTTATGAATTCGACGTCTTTGATTCGAACGGTATTCTGCTGTTCAAAGTTCCTTTTCCGAATGTTAGGTTTGACAATTTTTCCATCTGTGATGATCGGATGTATCTTGTCGATTCGCAGACTGAGTCGTGTGTCTACGAATACAGAATTGTCGACATGAATTGAGGGATTTGACTAATTTGATTCGGCTGCGGAAATAAATTTTTTAGATGGCTGTGTGAGGAAGGGAATCTGAATATGAGAAGAGGGCCGTATTTAGTGCGGAAGTTCAGGAGTTCTGATTTGACCTCGATAGAACGAATTGCTAAAGCCCTTCATCCGGAATGGTTTACAGAGGAAGCACTCCGGAACATCCCTAGAGATATACAATTTGCTAAATGCTTTGTGATCGAAAAGAAAGGAGCAGTTGCTGGTTTTATTTCTGTCCACAGCCATGATGGAAATCCCATGATAGGGTGGATTGGTGTGGATCCTGAATCAAGAGGAGAGGGAATAGGGAAGCTTCTTGTCGAGAAAGTAGAGAGGGAATTGAGAAAGTTTGGCTACAAAGAATTAAGGATTGAGACTGTTGGTGAATGCACTCCCATTTATAAGCCGTATGCAGAAACATTGAAGTTCTACAAATCCATGGGATTTGAAATAGAAAAGAGAGGAAGGCTGAGAAGTGACATGGGTTACAAATGGAGATATTCCACCCTGAGGAAAAAGCTTGGCAGAAGATGAACAATCTGAGTGTTGCTTTAATAGCTTTATTCAGTTCAATTCATGTTGGGTGGCACGCTTTCCACACCTGATGATGGCCAAAGCATCTCTGCCCGAAAAACCTTCAAAGACTCGTATGATTATCTGATCTCATTCCTTCAGCCAGTATTCGAACATGCAATACTTATGACCCAGCATCAATTTTTTCGGCCGGGACATCTTTATCTTCGGATTTAGGGCTCTGTTCATGACAGGGTCCATCATGCAGACCATTTTGTGACCAATGTCTCTTGCCTCAAGCTTCCTATAAATCTCTGCGTACCAGCATTTGTTCATCCTGACCTTAAGATGATTTTCGGTCTTGTCAAGAACAATGAAATCCGTGATCTTGTCTATTCCTTCGAAATCGCTGAAAATTATCCTGAAGAACTGCTCCATGCTTACAGGAATAATATCTTTATACTGTTCCTTAATTCGCTCATATATGACTTTTTTCTTTGCATCCGCTGCCAGATCGGTTACCTCTTTGCCGAATTTTTTCTCAAGAGCTCTTAGAATTTCTACTCTTTCCTCTATGTATTTTTTCTCGACCCCAAGAAAATCTGATTTACTCATTTAGACATCCTCTTCTCTGAACGTTGGAGTCATTATGGCTGCCAGAAGTTTCCATCTATATTAGTATTCATTATTTCTTGTTTTTAATTATATCCGTGACTTTCTAGGTATTATAGCTTTAACATTTTTTACTTTTTCCAATATTCGTATCTGTGTGACTGTCGCATATTGATTATTCATAGTGTAATGCTTCAACAGGATCAGTCAAGGCAGCCCTAGCTGCTTGAAGGCTTACCGTAATCAGTGCCAGGAGGCACATGAGGCGTGATTCGCTGAGAAACTGCCATATGAATTGAATACGACTCACGCCGACAAGCTTTCTGGTTCCGACTTCTTTTACCCGATATGCTGAGCGAGCTGTTGAAAGGTTAAAAAAATTGAAAGAAGCAATGATCAGAATAAAAACGGCCTCAGCATCCCATCTCCTTTAGTCCGAACTTCTAAAAATGAAAGCCTACAATAAATTCAAATCCACTGTTTTTTACCACCAGATCGCTCTCTTCCTTTGTATTGAGATTCATCAGTCCATAAGCATAACGGAAAGCGAGGGAAATTCTTCGGTAGCTCACTTCGACTCCTGAAACAACTTGAAGGTCAAAAAATCGAGTGTTCTCAACTGGCTTCACCATAAGATTGCGCTTTTCGTCTTTCACCTGGCTCTTCAGAAGAAAATCGGTTTCCAGCCCAAGAATCGGGAAAACAACAAATCTGGATAAAGGAAATCGATATTTCAGCAATAAAGGCAGAGCGATAGACTGAAATCTATAATGGGTATCGCCCCAACTTAATCCAGAGAACTCAACCAGTTCTGACTTTTTCACTTTATATAACACATTTGCTTCGAGAAAGAATCTATGAAATAAGCGGAATTCGGCTCCTAAACCAGCGCTAAATGCTAAGGCTGGCTCGTGTTGAGGAAGAGGGAATTCCTCTGGGCAGCTAAACGTCTGGTGGAAAAAATTGAGGCTGCCTATGACAGAAAAGGCATAATGCTTATTTTCCTGGGCATGAGTGACGGATGTAAGAAACATGAAGACCGCAAACAAAATGATGCCTTTTTTCATATGATTTCTCCTTTCTTACTCTTTTATCGCAATTGTTTGCATCATTTCCTCATCTTCCTGTGGCGATTCGGTTGTTCCTTCCTGGATAATATCTGTTCGTATTCCTGAGTGACACTCTCCTCCAAGATATTTTTCCCTTCTGAGATGGCGAGATCAGCCCAGGAAAGAGCATTTTGCATATCCCCAGCGACCAACGATTCGAAGTAGAGTTTTTGATAATCGGAGAATAGAGATAATTTATGATCGCTCAAGCCGGAACACGTCAACTGACAGAAAACACGCCAGAGCACCGCTCCTTTTTCAAAAAGGATTTCCCTTAAAGCTGTGGTAGCTTCGATCTCAGCAAATAACTCGTTCCATCGTTCTTCATTCGCAATTTCTTCATATTCCACATCCCACATCGCATTGACATTTCCCTCGAGTCCTAAGTAGGCCACAACACCGTCGGTGTGTTCTCCGGCGAAATTTTCATCATCGATATCGACTATCCAAGCTGGAGTCCAGATGTGCCTGCTTTCGGGGAAACTCCCCTGGGTGGATTCGCCCCTGACCCATCCGTAATTCGGAATCCAGACTTCGATTATAAAATGGGAAGGTAAAACATGCAGCACTCTGGCCGGAATCTCCAAAGCACGGCATAAGCCCACAGCAAGATTTGCTTTGCCTGTGCAAACTCCAGATTTATTGCTGAGTGTTACAAGAGCCGTTTGACCTCCTGGCCTTGTTTTGAATTCAATTTCATCACTGGTGAAATCCATGATTTCTTTTATCAGGTCGATAACATTGCCCGATGTCCAGCTTCCATACAAGAATTCATACGCTCTCTCAATTAGAAGAGGTGCATCGGATTGTATGGAAAGTGATGGCCCGGTGTAATATTTCGAATCCTCACTTAAATATGAATAATCACTCAGGAGAACTGTTTCGGGCATGTCCTCGTATTGGGAAACCCTCTTAAGGGTGAAGAATTCTACTGCGATATAATTTTTCACGTCCTTGACACAGTCTCTCAGAGTAAATCGCAGGAGTCTGTTGTCCCCTTTGACAGACTTATACTGAAATCCCATGGCATGAGAATTAAACTGGGGTTCGGTTGACAGTTTTACAAACACAGGAAGGCTGTTCTCTGTTATGATGGGAGCATAGAATAAAAAATTTACCTCTGGCAAATCCTCAAGAGCAGTGATGGAGTAGACCATTGTGGCAAGACTTATCCTCAGTTTTTCGTTTTCTAGGGCCGATGATGACAAGCAGAGTGATAAGAGAACTATCAAAAATAAAACAGACTTTCTTTTGAACATCGTCTATCCCTCCTTTTGCAAAGCTTGAATACAGACATCTGTCCAGGACTGATACTCAATTTTTTTCATGGATTGAGCAGTACTTCTAAATGGGCAGCTTAATTTTATAGTAAGAATCAATATTTATGTAAAAGGTGCCCCTAAATAAATACGATGAATTCGAACCTGACACAAGACAGGAGTGCTTTTATTTGTTTTGCCAGCCAGCTATCGAGGTCATTCAGATCTTTTAGCCATTCTTCGGGAACATCATTGGTCTCAAAGTCTTTTAAAACCAAATTTGATACAAATCTTTCGCTAACTAGAACATTATGTTCTAAAGAAAACACAGGGGGTTCAAGTAAATGGGCATTTTTTTTATCCCACCAGCACCAGGCTTCTTTATTGGATACCGTATCAAGATAAAGCCACTTACCATTGTAGAAAATTTTAGCAATTCCATGGCCACTGCTGGTTTTTTTCGACCTTGCTTTAATGACGAACTCTTCCAATGCCACGTTGGCCGGGATCCCCAGCCTTCGACAGAAAGAAACATAAATCATTGCTTTGGTGTAACAAATGGCTTTCATTTCCTTTAAAGCACCGGAAGCAGTGAGTGCTATAGTTGAGGGATCAAATGGGATCGTATCTCGGGTGAAATAATAGAGTTTCTCCAGTTTTTGTTCGAGACTCATATCGGGAGTTGTGACACGTGCCAATGTCTCGGTGAAAATAGGATGGTTGAAATCGATGTGTTTGGTCTCCTCTAAGAATTTTGATAAGTTATCGTCTCTTTTTTTGTAATTATCATGAGTACTGTTTGAGTCTGTTAACAACTCTTTCTTTTTTCTCTCTCTCGCATACTGATTTGACCCGGAGATAAAAAAGATGAAACAGAGAGTAAAAACTAGAAACCTAAAAGATGTTTTCCACATTTCTTCCTCCGTTTGTTTTTATTCTAAGAAATAGAATTCATTTAAGAATTTAAGATGCAATAGCTGACATTGATTTATACATACATATTACGATAACAATAAAGAAGATCTAAAGAGAGGATTAATCGCAGGGAAAGAAAATATATCTTATTCTCAAGCAATAGATGTTTTAGGTGAGGGCTACTTGCACGAGCTGTATGGGAAAATCGTAATGTTTTTGCCCTCACCTTCATGGGAAAAAGGAGGGTATTGAGGCAATTCTTTTTTGATGTAAAATTTCATGTTTAATTAACCTGAACTATCTAGGCTGTTTATCAATCAAGCGCATAATTTCGACTTCAAAGAAGAAACCGTCGCAAGTTCTTTGGGAAGATCAAAAACATTCTAGAGGAAGATTCACTTTCGATATATTCGAGGCCCAACACAATATAAAATGCGTTAATCGTTAATTCTTCTCATATCCTCGAAACAAAGTCACTTTTTTTATTGTCGAGGTGACAAGGCCATTGCTAAATTCAAGATGCAAACCACAAGCTGCGACGATATCAGTCTTTATGATGTTTCCTCCCCAGGTACAACCATTAATTTTTACTCTTGCTGGAGACACTCCGTTTCTATCGAACCATCCCCCGGCTACAAGATAAAAATTACCTGGAAGAACATGAACTGAGTATGTTGAATTTTGTGTGGCTATGAGAACAAGATCTCCAAATCTCAGTTCCTCTTTGTAAACTTGATCTAAATAAACAATCTCATTGATTATTCTTTCAAGCCCTTGGCAGCTTCTAGTCACAGACATCAAAAATTCATAACATTTTTATACAGTTTTCTATTTTCTTATGATTCCTCTTTGAGTGATAAAATGGTTATTGTGTTACATGTTCTTATGAGAAGCTTTTTTGGGTCTACCTCATCAGGGAAACTTTCAACGGAGATCTTGAGCAACGCTCATGTGCCACATCGAGAAGGAGCTGCTGGATCTTCAGGAGACTCAGAGCATACTCCGGATTTCGAGTTTTTGGAAGCTGTCCTGCCTGTGGTACTTCAATTCTAACACTCAACAGGTTACCTTGTTTCTGGGCTCTCAATTGACCAAGTGTCATCCCATAAAACACAATACCCAGCAGTATGGCTTTACAGAGCGTTTTCCCAAAATTCCCTTTACACTTTTGTACAATCATTCGACACATAATACACCCCCCAATCACTTGATCCTATCTGCCCGGATCTCCCCACTACCGGTAAGGAATAACATATGTGTGACTATTCCTTGATCATCCTTCATGAAACGGACTGTGGCATCGAAGGTCTTGACCATGAACTGGATTTCGGACTCTGGCACGAGTTCTGTTTTGCCCATCCCCACTGCCTCCAGGAACAGATGATGATCCTCTCTTGTGATCGTAAGGATGTTACGGGAAAATTCGTACTTACCCACATAGGAATCCAGTATGTCGAGATCCACCTGGACAGACTCCTGAGGCTTGGAGATTTTTTCGAAATGCCGCTTTATATATTCCTCTTCAACCTGATACCGCCCTCTCAGCCAGTAAAGCCATTCTTTCTCCAAATCTTGCAAAGGCTTTCTAAACGCCTTTCTCCAGGAGTCCAATGTCTCTTTCTCCTGAGGAGGACGTCCTTCCAGGCCGGTCACCTCTTTAACCGCAGGCAGTCCATACGTGTCCATGAGAAAGGCAATGAACGATCCTGACGCTGGATAGCCAACCAGCGTTTTCAAACCGGAAGGACCTATATTGAAGTTCACCATGTCCTGGAGAGGAAAGAGACTTTTTTCCTTTAAAAATTGTATCACCCGCAGATGATTCTTGTCCTTATCGGTCGCCAAAGCTTCGGTGTACTTTCCCAATCCTTCGTTGAGAAACGAAGTCGAATCTCCCCAATTCAGACGAGTGAGGATGTGGGTGTTTTCATGGACAGCCAACCCAAAATCAGGCACTCCTCCCTTATAGATCATAAAGACTCCTTCCTCTCCGGCCTTTCCCCATCCCATGTGATGTGTAAAGAACACCTTTGAGTCGAAGTCTCTGAAATAGACCACAAACAGACGCTGCCATTTCAGGTCTGTGTCCTCCTTAAAACAATCCAACAGAAACTGGAGGGACTTTTCATTCACCTTTACAGTTTCTGCCATTTCTTCTTCAGAGAAAACATCCTTGCGGAAGCGAATCAGGAAATTTTCCGTCTCCGCTTTAGCAAAGTTCCCCTCTATTTTGATGCGGATCTTAGCACTCAGCTCAACGGCATGGGAAGGCTCGCCTGTCTCCTTCCACTTCTTAAGAAGGGAAGCGCCGTTCACATCAAAATCGCAAAGCAAGATATCCTGGAAAGACTTTTCATTTATGGCAATAACAGGGATGTTTGGAATCTCGGATTCCTTGCTAAAATTTACCATTGGAAAGGGGCTTTGATCTCTATGAGAGAAGACGACGACCGCGGCTGCATTCCTGGAGGCGGCTTCTTGAATCCGGACAGAAAGGGGAATTTCTCGTTGGACGTCATTGTGTATGTTATCCGGGAAATCATAGCAGAACAAGACGATTTTGCCCGTTACGTCAATATCTCCGGAAGTGTAGTCCCTTCTCCGTCCGTAGTAACTGTTCCAGAGCTCCTCCTTGACGATTCCGTTCCCGACGAAAACCGCCGGCCCTTCCACGAAAATATCCTGATCATAATTACCGATACCCATCGGGGCACGGCGTACCCCTGAAGCCACTACAGGATAAAAGGGGATTTTCATCTGAGAACCCCCCTCCATAAAGAGAAAACACTGCGCCCAAGGCAAATCTGTGTCCGGGTGGTAATAATAGGCAGGATTTGGTCCCTGTGCCCAGGTTGATAAGGACAGCAAAAGCCATAAACCTATTACTCCTATGACTCGGATGAATTTAGTCATCATTTATCTCCATGTGAATTGCTCGTCTTAATTTGTCGCTAGCAAGATTTTGCGCACTACCGTCCTTTCCTTCAAAAAGCACACTTTTGAAGACCATAGGATTCTTCAAAGATGTTCACGGGAAAGAAATTGCAAGTTTGATGCCAATAAGAAATTGCAAGTTTGATGCCAATCGTGTATAAAGAAGATATTCTTTTTAACTTATATATTTTCAAGCATTTGGATTTTTCTTCGTTTGGATCTTCTTTGGATGGCTGGATGTTCCATTACCCATTGTGGGTAAAACGATATCCAATGTTAGATGCAGTCCTGCCTGGGATTGTGTTGGCATGAATCATGCAAAAATGTGTTATTCAGGTTTTTAATTTTGGGTGAGAAGATCCATGCCCCTAGTAGAAAAACAGATTGCAATGCCGGATGGAAAAGGTTTTATACAAAAATCCCTGTTCATATGGGTAAGTTGTTACACATTCATGGGAAATGTTTTACACAGTTTTTCATTGAGAAATAAGAGACTATCCTTTATGATAGGATTGAGGGTTTGAGGGTATTTCATGAAATTTAAGATTCTCATTATCGACGACGAAGAATGCATCCGTGAAGTTTTTTCGGCCTTGCTCAAAGAGAAGAATTACTCGGTCGAGGAAGCGGAGACAGGGAATCAGGGGGTCGAGATTGCCCGGAGATTCAATCCGGATATCATTTTACTCGATATGAATCTTCCTGATATATCCGGAATGGATGTCCTTTCCTTCGTGAAAGAGTCCAACATCCCGGCTGAGGTCATCATCATCACGGCCTACGGGACCATAAAGAATGCCGTGGAGGCCACAAGGCTGGGCGCATACGACTATTTGCAGAAGCCTGTGGATAACGAGGAGCTCTTGCTGTTAGTCTCCAGAGCCCTGGAGGTCAAGCGGCTTCAAAGGGAAGTGGAGGAGCTTCGAAGCGAGCTTTCTTCCCGCTATCAATTTACTAACATCGTCGGCACGAGCAGCCGGATGAATTCCATTTTTCAGATGATGGCCAAGATATCCCGGGTCGAAGGCACTGTGCTCATCACTGGGGAGAGCGGGACAGGCAAGGAGTTGGTGGCCCGCGCCATCCATTACAACAGCTCGCGGAGCAACAAACCCTTTGTCGTGGTTAACTGTGGAGCCATCCCCAAAGACCTGATCGAGTCTGAATTCTTCGGCCATCTTAAGGGGGCTTTTACGGATGCCAAATCTGAAAAAACCGGGAAATTCGAGCTGGCTATCAAGCTTTTACGGGCCATCGGGGAAAAAGAAATCGTCAAGGTGGGAGGGATGAAAACCATCCCCATCGATGTGAGAGTGATTGCAGCCACCAATCAGAATCTTGAGGAACTGGTCAGACGGGGACAATTCCGAGAGGACCTCTACTGGAGGCTGGCGGTTCTATCCCTTCATCTCCCGCCATTAAGGGAAAGAAAAGAGGATATCCCGTTGCTCTGCGAGTATCTCATAAAAAAATTCAATAAATCATTGAAAAAGAAGATCAAGGGTGTCTCCGGTGAAGGGCTGGAGCTTATGAAAGAGTATTCATGGCCGGGAAATGTCCGCGAACTGGAAAGCGTTCTGTATGAGACGATGGTCTTAAGCGATGGATTTTGGATCGATGGAGAAGATCTCCCGGCACGCATCACGGCGAGAGAGAGCTTTGAACCGAATGAGAGCGCCGATCTTGGGAAAACATTACAGGAGGCCGTCCAGAGATCTACGGAGAGCGTGGAGAAAAGGATGATACGGAGAGCCTTGAAGGAAACCGGCGGGAACAGGACACATGCTGCAAAAAAGCTGGGAATCAGCCGGAAGACGCTGTTCAATAAAATGATCCAATATGACCTGCAGAGCTCCAGTTAGTCAAGCCCCCTTTCTGGCTGGCAGGAAAGTCAGTGGTATGTAGCGATTTGTTTAAAAATCGGTAACTTCTCCCATTGATTTCATAGCCTTCCGTCTCAAAGCTCCGGTTCTACAGACATCCAATGCCATGTCCAATGGTTATTTAAATTGAGTGAAAGAAGGCTAGTCCTGTAAAGGAAGTTGGATCACGAAAGTTGCTCCCCCCGCCGAAGAGTTCTCTGCCCAAATCCTTCCACCATGCTCCTCAACGATGCGGCGGGCGATGGATAGCCCCAATCCGGCTCCCTTCTTTTTACCGTGAGAGACGAATGGTTCGAAGATACGATCCATTAGTTCCGGTGGCACACCCGGTCCGGTATCGGAAAAGCTAATTTCCACCAAGCCGTTTTCCACATTTGTGGTGATGTCCAGCTGCCCTCCTTCGGGCATGGCGTCCCTGGCGTTGGCGATGATGTTATGGATAACCTGGGCCATCCGGTCGGAATCGATCTTTACTTCTCCATTATATCCCCATTCCATGACGATATGGATCTTCCGTTCGTTGAAATCCACCTTGAAGACATCGACGGCTTCTTGAATGAATTCAGGCAGAGAACAAAGCGTGAAGCGCGTGGACATGTGGCCATCCCTTGCAAAATCCAAAATCCCTTGGACAGTGCTGATCAGACGGCGGGCCGCCGCCACGATTCCTTTACACATTTTTTGGCGTGCTTCTGCCGAGATTCTCGGACGGGCAATAAAATCGGCACTGTTGATGATCCCGCTCAAGGGACCTCTCAGGTCGTGAGCGACTGTGCCTGCTACTCGACCCACAGCCGCCAGCCGTTCTGCCTCAAGGGTTTGCTCTCGTAAACTGGCGTTCTCGATAGCCACTCCGAGCTGATGCCCGACGGCTGTCAGCAAATCTACATCATCCACCCCGAAAGCACTTGGCGTTCGGGAAGCCACTCCCATGGTTCCGACGATTCTTTTCAAGGAACGTAAAGGAACCTCTGCAGAAGATCGGATTCCTTCTTTGATGAACATTCGCCGTTCCTTTTCCGATGGGAACAAGAAGTCTTGGGTATCCTCGATGAGTAACGGCTCTTCGTTTTGAATAAGCCTGAGCAGGCTTTTTTCCGTTGAAGATTCAGTCTTGAGCCATACAAGATGTTCTTCCGAAAATCCTCGAGCATAGACCATGTGCAGTCGACCGGTCTCTGGCTCGATCAAACGGATGCTTGTGGCATCGATACCGGTCAATTCCATCATCTTATCCACTGCACTGGCAAGAAGAGCATCGAGGTCGAGGGCCTGGTTGATAACGGCGGCGATGGCGTTCAAAGCGGCAAGTCGCTGAGCCCTGCGTTGAGTCTCTTCGAACAGTTGGGCGTTGGCGATGGCGATACCCAACTGCTGGCCTATCGCGTTCAGAAGTTGCAAGTCGTCCTGGCTGAAGAAACCCGGAGTCCGGGACACAAGGCCCAATGTTCCTACAAGACGGTCCTGGGCCATCAGAGGAACCTGGGCCAAAGAACGATGACCGACTTCTTTTAACAGTGCCCGCACCTTTGGGCTGACACGCGTGTCGTTCCACATGTCCCTGGAGAGGCTTGGTTTCGCCTCTCGCGCGACCCATCCGACGATTTCTTCGGAAAGCGGAAAACGTTCGGCCTGGCGGACATACGCCTCCGAAAGCCCCTGATGTGTGGCGAGCACCAAATTTTCCTCCTGAGCGTTTAGCAGTCGAATGGCACCTCCGTGGGCCTTTGTTACCTCGATGACCCGATCGAGAGCCTTCCTCATCAGTGCCTCCAAATCAGGCGGGCGGTTGACGGTTTCGGCGATTGAATATAGAGCAGACAATTCCTGGTGGTGATGGGATAACTGTTCAAACAGGCGGGCTTTGTGGATGGCGGCCGCAGCATATCCTGCCAGTGTCTCCACAAGTGTCATGTCGTTGCGGTCAAAAGCTCCGGCCTCATCATGAACCAGCACGAGGGTGCCGATCAGCTCCACCCCCGCGATGAGCGGCAGTCCGATATAGGATTGAAAGGGTTTTTCCCCTGGCAGCAGATCAGGCTGGATGTCGGTTCGCTTGGTTATGTCGGCAACCCACAGCGGTTTTTTATGTTCAACGATCCATCCGGTGTATCCCTTTCCGGGCAGATAAGTAGAGCCAAGGGGGAAGACACGATCCGGGGAGCAACGTAAGGCTCGGAGCACTAGCAATTCTTTTTCCTTATCCCAAAGGCTGATCTCTGCCAGGGAGCAGGGGATTAATTCATACACAGCGCCAACGATAGCGTCCAGTGTATCTTGGAGGTCCAGGGTTGCGCCGGTCTTACGGGCGATTTTGCTGAGGGCTTCTAACTGCTTAGCCGTCTGTGACTTCGGTCTGTCCACTTCTGCCTCGTTTGTCCACCCCCAACACACCATTAGGTTACCACATCTCCTTTTGTTGTTCAATCTCACACAATCCTCCCCTCCTTAGCTTCCAACCAATCATCCCCGCAGCTTGACGGATAAAGCGGTGGTTGTGCTTTCCAGAGCAGAGTGTGTGGACAGTATTACCCAAACTGTGTAACATTTTACTCATTCTGCAATCCATTATAATCAGGAGTGCTTTTCCCCTTTCCCTGGAATGATTAAAAAAAACAAATGGCACACAAAATGCTTATGAAAATATTGTTAAAATTCAATCGAAAATTGTGTTCAAAAGAGGTCGTCATGAATAGAAAGCTTTACATCGTGGGGGTTGTTATTCTTTTCCTGGCAGCGTGCAGCACTTCTCAATTGCCGGAGAATGAGTACGACACTGACCTGTCCATCACACATTTGGATATTTCTCTCAAGACAAATTTTGAAGACAATCGTGTACGTACGGTTGCAAAAGCGTCAGTTGAAAACTTTTCCAGGAAAGATGTAGACAGGGCGGAGTTCTGGGTTTGCCCGGGGATGAACGATCCGGATCTCAGTGCAGATGTCAGTCATATCTATTCCCTTGACAAACGAGGAAAAAGGGACCTGGATTATACGGTAAGTACGATTGAAGACAGTTATAACGAGGGATATGAATGGGAAATTTATTCAGTATCTTTCGGGAGGGCGATAAAGCCTGGGGATAAGTTTAATCTCGAGTTTGAGTACACGATGACAGGCAGGTCTGATCATTCGAGCACACCGATCTGGATGGCTAAGAACGGGATAAAAGAGCTTTTCTTGCGGGGAGATTTTTATTGGTGTCCGTCATTATATGTTGAGAGAAAACCAGGTGTTTTTGCGAAGCTGTACGAGCCTAGCTGGGAGCTAAGTCTTGAGTATCCATCAGAATATGTTGGAGTTGCAGATGGTGAGCCGGTCAGTAGAGAAGAGAATGAAGGAGCTATCAGGGAGGAATGGAGGTCTTTGGTTAACGGCTTCCCCCAGGTTTTCATTTGTAAGTACAAGGCAGCGAGACTGAGCAAGGAGGGATTCACCCTGGAGATCTATGCCCCGGACGAAGAGCTTGTGAAAAAGGGTGCAGAGAATTTCGATAATTATGTGAAAATTTTCAAGTTATTTGCTGAGCTTTACGGACATCCCGGGCCTACGACCTACCGGATCATAGGGAGCCCCATGCAGCAGGGAGGAAACGGGCTTGTGATGGGGCAGGTGATAGCCATGCGCTATTTGGAGCGTCAAGGGGACATGCATACTATTGCCCATGAGCTGGCACACACCTGGTGGGGAACCTTGATATCGTCATATGGAGAGGGAAGCAAATTCCTGCGGGAAGCAGTGGGAGACTTCTCAGCAGCCTGGGCCATCAGAGAAATCAGCGGGGAGGAAGCCTATTTGGACAGGATGTCCCGGCTGAAGAGATTCCTGTTCTACGGATATTTCACCAGGAAGCTGCCACAACCACATTGGCCGCTCATCATTCAGGAGGGATACGACCCCACGATGGTAATCGGTGCTAATTACACCAAAGGACCTTTTGTCGTGAATCAGATCCGCATCGAGCTGGGAGATGAGCTTTTCTTTAAGTGTCTGGGAGCCTTCGCCAGGGAGTATAAAGGAAAAAAAGTCGATATCCATGATTTTATTGCAACCTTTAACCAAGTCTCAGGAAAAGATTTAACGAAGCTGTTCAGGGATTTGTTGTGGAGCACGGATTATCCCATCTACAGGATTGTGGGTTTTGAGTCGAGAAAACAGGACGATGGTTATCAAACAATCGTCAAGATTAGAAATGATGGTGAGTTTGGAGTGACTTGTCCTGTGTTGTTGAAGACAAAGGCAGGAGAGAGAAGAGAGCTCTTTCTGGTTGGGGGAAGGAGTGAGAACGAACTTCGGTATGTAACTTCTGAGGAAGTGGTTGATGTCATCATCGACCCTGACTTGACAGGTTTTCATTATGATCCCTGCCAGAAAGCAAGATCGGATGAAATGGACAGAGCACGAAAAGAAAAGATCGACGTATCGAAAATTCACCCAGGGAATAACTGGGGTTGGTTTAATGCGTCCTATATCCAATACTTGAATGGAAATTACGAGAGGGCCATAGAAATCCTTTCGAGATATTTTACCAACTATATGAAGATAAAGGATTTAAAGGCTATTGAAGAAATGGGAAGAGAACCATTCAGTGCCAGCTATATATT
>SMTZ1_10001110_pt1 | contig 26521 bp, 23 predicted proteins | sample DeeMarSWOR136_30_FD_25667 | JGI IMG/M metagenome (IMG submission 25667)
AGAGGTTTACTTAATAGCAGAACCGATGGCTGCTGCAGTTGGGATAGGTTTGGATGTAAAGGGTAAAGATGCGCACATAATCGTAGATATTGGTGGCGGAACAACCGATATTGCGGTCATAACGTATGGTGGGATCGTCGTGGATAATACCATACGTATTGCGGGAGATGAAATGAACGAAGCAATTGTCCGTTATTTTAAACAAAAGTATCGTTTACGCATAGGTGAGCAATCAGCAGAGCAATTAAAAATTGACTTTGGTTGTGTATCAGAGAAATATAACGGAAAAGCCGTCACAATAAAGGGATTGGATTCTCAAACAGGCTTACCCAGGCAGATCTTATTGCCCAGTTCTTTCTTTGTTGAGGCCCTTCAAGATATAATTAATATGATTATTGCTGCTGTAATCAATACCCTAGAAAGGTTGCCGGCAGAATTGGTAAACGATTTAGTCGACAGAGGTATCATCTTAACGGGCGGTGGTGCCTTGCTCGGTGGCCTTGCGGATATCATTTGCGAAAAAACCTCATTACCAGTTAGCATTGCGGAGAATGCCTTATTTTCCGTAGCTGAAGGTACCAGAATCATTCTAGATGATTTTAGAAATTATGAGACTATCTTAATGAAAAGATAAATGCATTCCACATGAACATACTCCTTCTATGTTTCTTGTTCTTGACAAAATTGTATGCCTGTGATGATAGCTGGATCATCAAAGGCATCGATTTAACTATAAACAACCAATTTGATCAGGCGATTACCCTTTTTAATAATGAAATACAAAAGACTCAAGATAATTATAGGGCTTATTTTTATCTGGCGGCTGCTTTAAATTCGAAGATGACACATTGGGAAAACTGGGATGATGAGCCCGACTTTGAGAAAACCATAGATAAAACTATAGATATAATCGAAGTAAAATTAAAAGAAGAAAATAATTCTGATTCGTTAAGGTCACGATTGCTATTTTATCTTGGTAGTGCATATGGTTATAGGGCGTATTACAAAGGTCAGTTGGGCAAGTGGCTTCCTGCATTATCCAATGGAATTAAAGCTTCCAACCTGTTGAATCAGGCCACTGATCTTGATTCTACGGTGTATGATGCTTACTTGGGAATCGGTACATATAAGTATTGGCGTTATACCAAGTTAAAGTTTATCTCGTGGTTTCCACTTATTCCAGATGATCGCGAAGAAGGAATAGAAATGATAAAGAAAGCCGCAAAACACAGCCGTTACAGCCGATATATGGCAATGCATCAATTGGTTTATATATTGTTAGATTACGGTAAAACTGAAGAAGCGTTGCTGTACGCAGAGCAATTGGTACAAAAATATCCTGAAAGTCAATTTATGTGGTGGGCAAAGGCACATGCCCTTTTAAAGAATCGTGATTATGAGCAAGCGGAACAAGCATATTTAAAACTTATACAGTTAATTAATATAGATCCCAATAGAAATGACTCACATTTACTAAACTGTAAATTGAAATTAGCATACATTTATTTGGCAATCGAGAATCCTTCTGCCTGTGAAAGAGAATGTAAGGAAATTCTTTCAATTGCCCAGAATATGTCTATAAAAAGTAGTGATGAAAAACGGATTGTACAAACTCGTGATTTATTGAAGGAATGTCAATCTTTAACGATCAATACATCTGACTGATATTTAAATACTCCATTGATATTTTCGAAATTAGATTCTATATATCTTCACTTGATTCTTTTTCTCTTGACAAGTTTTCACTAAATATTTACTTTCGTACATAAACTGTGCCAAAAATTTTAGTGAAAGGGAAATATGGTTCAACTGTCGCAAACAATGCGTCTGGAGCAACGTCTATCGCCCCAGCAGATTTTACTCTCTACTCTGCTGCAATTACCAATTCTTAGTCTTGAACAGAAGATACAGACGGAGCTCGAGTTGAATCCTGTTTTGGAAGAAGGGATGGAAGAGGAACTGGATCTTGATGTGGAGCAGATTGAAGCTTCTCCGGAAGAGCAAGAGGAAGTCCAGAAGGAATTAGAGTTAACAGAGGCGCAAAACAACAATGCTGGATTAGATGTTGAAGAACTTTCACAGGCGCAGGATGACACAGATTGGGAAACTCTGATTAATGATGAAGAATCTTATGATATGCGCTTACCGAAGAATAAAATCGAAGAGGAATACGAAAGGCCAGAGGTGGTCGTAAAGACTATGACGGATCACCTCATGGAACAGTTAAATTATCTCTCTTTAGAAGAACTTGATCATAAGATTGGCGAATACTTGATCTGGAATATTAAAGACGATGGTTATTTAGATGAAGTGCTCTCACTTGAGAATGTGGCACAAATATTCGCATGCGATGTCAGCCGGGTGAAATCGCTTTTAGAAAAGATTCAGAGATTCGATCCCCTTGGAATTGGATCGCGTAATTTAAGAGAATGTTTATTAATTCAATTGGAAGGTGCGGAGAAAAAATCACCTTTAGCGATTACTATAGTTCGCGATCATTTTGAGGATTTTAAGAATAAAAGATATGAAAAATTAATCAACGATTTGGAAATTGAAACGAACGAATTAAGAGAAGCACTGGAAATTGTTTCAAAATTGGATCCTAAACCAGGATTGGATTTATATAATACGAAAGAAAATTATATTATTCCTGATTTTATTGTCGAAAAAGTAGATAATGAATTTGTCGTTACATTAAACGATTGGAATATCCCCCCCTTGCGGATTAGTAGAACGTACATTCAGTTGCTACAAAGTAAGAGTAGGGCTGATAGACAAACCAAACAATACATCCGCAAAAAAATTGAATCCGCGAAATGGTTTATCAATTCCATCCACCAGCGCAAAGTAACCATGCTTAATGTTATGCGTGCTATTTTGGCAAAACAGTACGATTTTTTTGCCAAAGGTCCTGCTCATATTAAACCGCTGATCATGCGAGAAATTGCAGACATAATTAACATGGATATTTCAACAGTGAGTCGTGTTGCTAATGGTAAATATGTGCAGACCGATTTCGGCGTCTTTGAGTTAAAATATTTTTTCAATGAACGGATTGAGACCGAAAATGGAGAGGAAATTTCTACACGTAAGGTAAAAGCGCGAATTCGAGAGCTGGTAGAAAAGGAAAATCCTAAAAAGCCCATGAGCGACGAAAAAATATCACACATATTGAGCAAAGAAGGATTTCCTGTAGCCAGAAGAACGGTGGCAAAATATCGTGAACAATTAGGTATCTCGGTTGCAAGACTGCGTAAACATATATAATACCAAACAGGCCTATAATGACAAAACAAAAGTTCAATGAAGTGCATGGAACAACCATAGTGGGTGTGCGACATAATGGACAGGTGGCTATGGGTGGAGATGGTCAAGTTACACTTGGCAATGCCATTATGAAGCATAAATCTATAAAAATAAGAAAGTTGTATAACAACAAGATTCTTACCGGTTTTGCCGGAGCTGCGGCAGATGCTTTTACCCTCTTCGAGCGATTTGAAGAAAAGCTCGAGAGATTTTCTGGTAATTTACCAAAAGTGGTAGTAGAGCTGGCAAAAGATTGGCGTACGGATAAATTTTTACGCCGTCTTGAGGCGTTATTGGCCATTATGGATAAAGAGTATACCTATTTGGTGTCCGGAACCGGTGATGTAATAGAACCCGATGATGGTATTATTGCCATTGGGTCGGGGGGAAATTATGCCCTGGCAGCTGCTCGTAGCCTGGTTAGATATTCTAAGTTAAATGCTGAAGAAATCGTAAAGGAATCATTAAGGATAGCCGCGGAAATATGTATCTACACCAATGATAATATCCGTATTGAAACGTTATAGAGGAATGGCTGGAGATGCGAGAACTTACCCCACTTCAAATTGTCAAAGAACTTGATAAATATATTATTGGACAAGATCAGGCGAAAAAGATGGTTGCTATTGCTTTACGCAATCGTTGGCGTCGGCAGATGGTAGAAGGCCGCATCCGGGAAGAAATTATGCCGAACAATATAATTCTAATTGGACCCACTGGTGTTGGTAAAACAGAGATCTCAAGAAGGCTGGCAAAACTTGCTGAAGCAGCATTTATCAAGGTTGAAGCTTCCAAGTTCACTGAAGTGGGCTACGTTGGCCGAGATGTCGAATCTATCATTAGAGATTTGATGGATATAGGTGTTCAGATGGTCAGGGAAGAAAAAACCAACATCGTACAGAATAAGGCTAATGAAATCGCCACGGAGAAGTTACTTGATATTTTACTACCCCCTATTTCAAAAACTCAAAAAGCAGTAGGTGATATGCATGAAGGGGATGAGTTGGAATTACGCCACCAGCGCACAAGGGAAAAACTCAGGGCACAACTACTCGAGGGGAAATTGAATGATCGTATGGTAGAAATTGATGTGCCTTCGGATGCTACCCCTATGATGCAAATATTTTCACCTATTGGCATCGAAGAAATGGGTATGAATTTACAGGAAATGTTCGGCGGATTAATGCCAAAAAAACTAAAAAAACGCAAAACAACGGTACCTGAGGCACATAAAATTCTATCTCAGCAGGAAGCGCAGAAATTAATTGATATGGAGGATGTGATACGCGAAGCAAAAAGAAGGGTGGAAAATTCAGGAATCGTTTTTTTAGATGAAATTGATAAAATTACAGGGAGCAGCAGCGCAAAACATGGGCCGGATGTTTCGCGCGAGGGCGTACAACGCGATCTTTTACCGGTCGTCGAAGGCACGTCGGTTATGACGAAATATGGAATTATAAAAACAGATCACATCCTGTTCATTGCCTCCGGTGCATTTCATATTGCAAAACCTTCTGATTTAATTCCTGAATTGCAGGGTCGTTTTCCTATAAGAGTTGAATTGAACAGTTTGACCGAGCAGGACTTTATCAGAATCCTAACTGAACCTGAAAACGCGTTAATCAAACAATATACTGCGTTATTGGAAACGGAAAACCTCAAATTGATATTCACAAAAGATGCCATCGCTGAAATTGCCAGTATTGCTACATTAGTAAACACAAAAGCAGAAAATATCGGTGCTCGTCGCTTACATACCATTATGTCCACATTGCTTGAAGATATACTTTTCAGTGCAACAGAAGAGGAAGAAAAGGAAATCACAATTGATGCCCAACAGGTAAAGGCTAAACTCGAGAGTATAGTTGAAGACGAAGATCTTAGTAAATATATCCTTTGAGCAGTGATTGTCCCTATCTTCACTTCATTAATTAACTCAGTTGAATTGATATTCTTAAAAAAGGAGTCATAATTGAAACGGGATTTCATTTCTATATTCGATTATTCAAAAGAAGAAATTGAAGGGATATTTAATTTAACATTGGAATTGAAGGAAAAAACGCGTCGCGGCGAGAAACATCATTTGTGCCAGGGTAAGACAATGGCCATGATTTTTGCCAAACCTTCTGCCAGAACCCGCATTTCATTCGAAACAGGTATGTATCAACTGGGCGGATTTGCCCTCTATCTGGCTCCCGGGGATATTGGCATTGGAAAGAGAGAGGCTATTAAAGATGTTGCGCGTGTGGTCTCCAGGTACAATGACATTATTATGGCCCGCTTATTCGATCATCAACATATTTTAGAATTGGCTGAATATTCCTCAGTGCCCGTTATCAATGGTTTAACAGATTATAATCATCCCTGCCAAATATTAGCGGATGCTTTTACTATTCTGGAAAAAAAGGGAAACTTGAACGATATTAAACTAACCTATGTGGGTGATGGGAATAATGTGGCAAATTCATGGATTAACTTAGCGGCAAGAGTACCTATGAATCTCGTAATCTGCACCCCTTCGGGATATGAACCCGATAAAGCAACTTTTAATCGCGCACGTGAGCAGAGAATAAGTTCAATTGAGATAATCCAAGAGCCTCTGCAGGCTGTTTCAGGTGCAGATATCGTATATACCGATGTCTGGGCGAGCATGGGACAAGAGAGTGAAGCACAAAAAAGACGTGTGGCATTTAAGAATTATCAAATTAATGTAAATTTGATGCGTCATGCAAAAGATAACGCTTATATTATGCATTGTCTCCCGGCACATCGCGGTGAAGAAATTACAGATGATGTATTGGATAGCCCACAGTCTATTGTTTTCGATGAGGCCGAAAATAGAATGCACGTTCAGAAAGCAATAATTGTCAAATTACTTGAAGACTAATAAATTCATTCTTCCAATGCCACAAGACCTCGATAATTACTCAATCTCTATCCTCAGGGAAATTGAATATCCATTATGGGATGAATTTGTTGCTGATTCTCCCCAAGGGAGTTACTTTAATACAACCCAATGGGCAGAAATACTTGCGTCGGTTTTTAAACGTAAGTATCAGATCCTGGTATGTTATAAGAATAAGCAAATAGTCGCGGGTATCCTCTTCTTTGTAAATAAAAAGTTCATGTTTAAAATGATTACTCCTGTGGCCCTGTATCCCTATAATGGCCCTATTTTCTATCGCCCGGTTGATGAGAAGTATCAAAAAACTATAAATAATCAGCTAGAAATACTGAAGAGAATCATTACATTCCTAAAAAAGCATTTCACCTTTTTTGTATTAAATACTTCCTTTTTGCTCCAGGATATGCGCGCATTTCAGTGGGCTGAATGTAGTGTGGAACCGATTTTCAACTACATCATTGATTTAGAAAAAAATGGGAATTTATCAACTCGATATAATCAAAGTGTTCGTAAAAAAATAAGACAGGCAGAAACACTCAATCCAGAAATTATCGAATCTGAAGATTTTAATACCTTGATCGATCTGTATATAGCAAGTTATAGAAGGCATAAGGTAAAACCGTTGATTTCTGAAAAAGAACTTTTTCATTTTTTTAAAAAGGCCATATCATTAGCACAAATAAGACTATTTTATGTCAAACTGGATGGCAAAATCACCTCTGGTAGAGTTATAGTAATTGATAAGAATACAGTCTTTGATTTATTAGCTGGTGGTGTGGATACAAGGGGCCTGGGTGCCACCTATCTTTTAAATTATATTCTGCAAAATGTAGCTGCAGGGCATAAATATTTTGATTTTTTAGGAGCTGCTCATGAACAAGTTGAGCAGTTCAAGAGAGGTTTTGGAGGTGATTTGCTTCATGGTTTTAGAATATCAAGTCCGGCGAAATTCCCCATCTCCAACCTGGTTAGAATCCGGTTTACTTCATTGAAGCGCAGGAGAATCTCATGAAACTGCATTTTCTTGTACCAAAGGTGAATTTATCACGACTGGATTATACGATTGAATTCCTTGCCCAGACGTTAGGATATCCCTATAGTTGTGTTACGAGTCTTAAGAATTTGAATAAGAACGAAGTAATTGTCTCTTATCTATCTTCAGATGCTTTTCTTCAGCACTATAATCATCCTATACTAAATATCTTCAACTCACAGCAAATGTATCAACTTGATGAATTTGAACAGACAATCAATTTATTTAGATGGAAAGATACAGCCATTCCGATATTAGGCAGGCAGCTAACGCAAAGGGAGAAGGAACAAAAGAGAGCACAAAGTGATAAAAAATATCTGGCAATAAACGACACGTTTTGGACAACACAGATCGATATATTTGCCAATATCTTTTATCATCTTAGTCGATATGAAGAAAAGTGGCGTCACTTTGCTGAAGAAACAGTTTCTGACTATTCTACTTCAGTTTTATCGCGTTATCAAAATTTAACTGTACCGGTTGTCGATTTATTAGTCGATTACTTTAATGAGCTCATACGTCAAAGAGTACTGTATAACGGTACCAATTTAGTACGCGTGTTGCCCTGGCCCAACGGTGAAGAATTAGGATTAGCTCTGACACATGATGTTGATTTAACACGTGCCGTGAGTATCAAGAAAAGAATTACTGCTGCAGGTAAAAGTCTGTTTCTCCAGCTGAGTGGCAAGGGATATAAAAAGAGAGAGTTATGGAAGGAAATACATTCTCAAGACGCTCGCGTTTGGGCATTTCCTAAGATTCTAAAATTCTATCACAAAAAAGGATGGCATGCAACATTCTTTTTTCTGGCCAAAAGGGTGGAAGGATTCCATTATCGTTATAATATTAAAGCAAAGAAGTATATGTCTCTGATCAATGAGCTCCGTGAGGATGGTCATGAAGTGGCCTTGCATTCCAGTTTAAAAGCATTTGATCAACCTAAAATGTATACACTGGAGAGAAAAAAATTAGAGGCAATTACATCAACTCCATGTCTGGGAGTAAGGCAACACTATTTGCGGGTCAAATATCCCAGATTTTGGAAAATTGCCCAATCTGCAGGTTTTAGATATGATGCAAGCCTGGGATATAATTTTCAACCGGGATTCAGGGCTGGTACTTCTCACCCTTTTTACACCTATGATTTTAATGAAGATAAAAAATTAGAGATTTTAGAGTTTCCGTTAACTTTTTTCGAACATAATCTTAAGAATCGACAAGAAAACAAAATGAATCCAGAAGAGATAATTTCAGAATTAATAAAACAAGTGTCAATTTATAATGGTTTATGTATGGTTTTGCTTCATCCCAGTAATTATCTGCATCCTCCCTATGATAAATGGTGGGATTTTACCATTCAGTGTTTGGAGAAGCAACAAATAGCTGTTGCTACGTTATCAGGTCATTATCACTGGCTTACTCAGCGCAAACAAATTAGATTTGATTTTGATAAAAAAGAGGAAGCTAGATCGAGAATTACTGTAGTTAAGCCAGCAGATTTAAAATTGTTTTCAATTGAGATTGTGGGTAAGGGCAAGCTATTATCTGATAAGGATATCATTTACACAGAGAAAAAAGGAGGATTTTATACCCTGTCAACCCCGAAGAGTCGTTTCTCAATCTCACTGAATTCGCCAGGTAGTTGAAAGAATTATAATATTAATCCTGAATACATTTCTGATGCGCATTTGTCATATCACAATTAATCCTATAGACTATGAAAGAAGAATAATAAATCAAGCATTTACTGGAAAAAATCTGGGTTATCATGTGTGGATTTTTGCTTTAGGTAAGCCTGAAGATAAAAGTATAGAAAGGGTTAAATTATATATTCTGCGCAGGATTAAGACCATTTTTCATACCGGAGGCCCATTAAAATTTTTTATATATAATATTAAATTATTCTTTCACTTATTAAAAAAGCCCTTTGATCTTATTCATTGTCATGATTTATGGGTATTACCAGCTGCTACGTTAGCGGTGAAATTAAATAAAAGTGTGCTTATTTATGATGCTCATGAATATTATGCCGGTTTAGAAATATTTACCCATGCAAAAATGCGCAGAAGAATTTGGCTCCTACTTGAGCGTATATGCATCCCATATGTTGATACTCTAATCACCGTATCACCAGAATTAGGTGAATTATATCGCAGACGTTATAAGACTCTTAAACATATACAAATTATTCTCAACGTTCCCCAATTTGAATCTATAAATCATATTCAAGCCCAAAACAATTTAAAAAGGGGAGAAGATATAGTTATAGTATTTCATGGTCATTTCAAGCCCGGTCGCGGTTTAGAGAATCTTATTCAAGCGATCAAAATAGTGCCCAGGGTAAAATTGCTGCTTATTGGTGGAGGTGAGCTGGATAAAAAATTACGAATGATGGTTAATCGCGAAGGATTACAGAATCGAATAATTTTCAGAAATTATGTCCCTATTCAGCTATTAATCTCTACCTCTGCCCAAGCAGATATAGGAGCGGTCTTATTCGAGCCAACGAGTATTAATTATAAATATGCTCTTCCTAATAAGTTTTTTGAATATTTGTTGGCGGGATTACCAATCCTCGCAAGCAATATAGATACACTGCATTACTATATAAATAAATATGAGGTGGGCATCACGGTCAATCCAGGCAGTGTTGATTCTATCGCACAGGGTATAGTAAAAATGATATCGAACCATGCGCAATTTCAACGCTGGAAGGAAAACGCGCGGCTTGCAGTAAATGAATTAAATTGGGGAAATGAAGAGAGAAAGTTAATAAATCTCTATGAAACACTTCAAATCTGATAAATTTATCTATTCTTTAATTATAGGGGCCCTTTTCTTACGATTACCAGGTGTTTTTGATGGTTTACCAGCCGTATATAATTCAACCGAATATTTTTTATCGAAAATAACCTTGAATATGGCTGCTCACTTTTCACTCGATCCCTCGAATTATATTTATCCTGCATTATATAATTATTTCCTGTTAATCATTTATGGAATTTACTTTTTTCTAGGTTTATTTTACGGTGTTTTCCCAAACGGCTATGTCTTTGCCGTTCAATTTCTTGTTGATCCCTCAGGATTCTATATTTTTGCTAGAAGCGTTAATGTGCTTATCTCACTGGCAACTGTAGTTGTAATCTATCATTTTCTTAGAAGATATAAAGGGGAATCTTTGGCCAGAATAACAGCGATTATAGCTGTATTGAATCTGCATTTAATACAGTTTAGTGCCTTTGCTACGGCTGATACTATTTTAGTCTTCTTCTCAAGCTTGTCCGTTTTATCTATTTACAGGCTTTATCACGCACCAAGCAATAAAAACTTTTTCTTCTCAGGTTTATTTTGTGGATTAGCCATCGCTGCAAAGTATAACGCGGCTGTTATAATTATTGGCCTTATAGTGGCTCACCATCAAATATGGTCCTTACGCAAAACAAAATACTCACATACTGCTCTCTCCTTACTGAGCGGGATTGTGCTGGGATTCTTGATAACGAATCCATATTGGTTATTACAACCACAAAAATATATTGAAGGATTTCAGATTATTTCACAACAAATGTATAGTGCGGTAAGTTTGCATCATGGTATTAATTATTTATGGGAGATTATGACTTTAATTAAAAATGAGTTGCTACTGGGGATTCTGTTTATTATTAGCACCGGCTTTATTATATGGAAAGAGCGTAAAAAACAATTACCTTTCATATTAATTGTATTAGTCGCATTTATTTATGTTGGCAGTTGGCGAAAGAAAGGCATCGATTATCTTTTCGCCATATTTCCAATTTGGTTTATTTTCAGCGCTATTTTCATACAATATGTTTCGGAGCACATCTGTAAAAAAAGACGAACCAGGGTTATTCTGTTTCTGTTACTATTTGCACCATCCACTTTGATGGCCTGTTATAATGCTCTACTACATATACGGATGGATACCAGGGAGCAGGTAACCGACTGGATAATTACGTTTCTTGATAAAGATAGTACAATATGTTATGATAATACACATTATGATTTGGGATTATTTGATATCGATAGATATATATCATATGGGAAAGGTAGTATGTACCTACCTGCGAAAGTTAAAAAGTACTTGGAAGCGTTTAGAGACCATGAGCGCAATATAAAGTTTTTACCAATATTATCTGAGGATAGCACCAATGTTCGGAACGTAACGAGTAGTTATGAGATTGAACAATCGAGATATCGGCGGAAAACATTACCTGAACTTATAAATGAAAAAGCTGATTATTTTATTACTAATAGTAATTACTATCAGCCATACTTACAGGTGTCTTCCGATGAATACAATCCTGTTATCAGGAAGCGCATTGATCATGTTCAGATTTTTTATTATTATCTTTTCGCTAATTATAAACCTATAGTCGTTTTCACTCCCGGTCTTTGGGCTAAGGGACCAGAACTTCGTATTTATCAATTAAACAATGATATGCCCGGTGGATTAAAGATGGAATGATTAATTTGAAAAGTCGTGTTGATCGAACCTTACTGTTAACGTTGGTATTTTATTGCTCCCTAATTCTAAACATTTTGCTTGGCTGGTTACTAGCAAAATTAAATACACAATTTCTCACTGTTTCCGATTATGGAAAATATTCCTTTTTTTTAATCGCAGTCTATTTTAGTCGTATTTTTTTTTCATTTGGTGTTTCTGAGAGCTCTTCTCGCCTAATCGCTGTTAATGATTCGGATAGCGAACAAAAAAATCTAATCGGTGTTGGTTTAATATGGATTCTTTTTTTTATAGTACCTTATGGTTTCTTTTTCTTTCTTTCACCTGATTTATTTGATCACTTTTTCCAAGTTAACATTGGTGCAATTAATAAATATTTTTCATTTGCCGTCGGATTAATCCTGATACATGCTTATCTAAATTTAGCTTTGCGCGGGCATGGCAGAATTATACTTCTATCTTTTAATACTATCGCCCCACGTACTTTTTATATCATTCTTCTCATTATAATTATTAATTACAACACGTTTACCCTTACTCATACGCTTGAGATGTTTTTTATTGGTTTAATGTTCTCAATTCTGCTAGTAGTAATAATAGTAAAACCGAATTTTCAAGATTTTAAAAGTAAATCACAAAAATTATGGACAGAAATTAAATCATACGGTATACATTTATATATCAGCAATATCTGGCACGAAATTCTATTTCATTCTGATAAATTTATTATCTCTTATTATCTTGATGATAAGGCTATGGCTTATTATGCACTAGGCTATATGATCACATACCCCTTATCTCATTTTTCCACATCGCTGTCTACAACCTTATTTAATAAATTTATTTCTCAAAAAAAGATCAGGAGCAGAGATCTAAAGGTAAATAGTATATATGTGTTTGTGACAGTTAGCGTAATAATTCTTCTAAGAAAAATTATCATCATTCATCTATTCTCTGAGAAATATCTAGCTACGATTGATCTAATTTTGCCTTTAGCTATTGCTTTTGGTTTGTCCGGGCTTAGTAAACCTTTTAATATGTTTTTAATGGCCCATGGATATGGCCAGGTGGTACGTAATATATCTATATTAGTCTCTTCACTCCATATCGTACTTAACATAGTATTCGTCCCTAAATTTGGAATAACAGGGGCAGCTTGGATAGCGACATTGATCTACGGCCTGGATCTTTTACTGTTCTATCTCTTTTATCACAGAATGGTGCGCATCGCCGACTCTCAGCACAGGATTAGCTAAAACAAAGACATCAACTATTTCTGCTCCTGCTCTTTTTAATGCATCAGCACAAGCATTAGCAGTACTACCTGTGGTTATGACATCATCGATAAGTAATATTTTTCCTCCGGAAAATTCTTGTGGGCAGTAAAATGCATCAGCCACATTTTGTTCCCGTTCTTCCCGATTCAAGTGTGTTTGCGATAATGTGTACCGTCTTCTGATCAGATATTGATCACTCACCAGTGTATTAATTTGCTCTGATAAATGTTTAGCAAATATTGTACTTTGATTGTATCCTCGTTCTCGAAATTTGGTTTTATACAATGGCACAGGTACCAATGCAGAATAATCGTTTTGAGTTATATCCGGGTAACTATTTAAGGCAGTCTGCGCGAAATATTTGGCCAGTGTCAAAAAGCGATTATATTTAAATAGATGAATTAGAACTTGTACGCGTTCATCATATTCATACAGCACATACAGGGTATCAAATTTCTTAGTGGGAAATGAATAAGAATTACTTGAATGATATTTTGGAATCTCATTGAGGCAAGGTACGCAAAGGATTCTTTGTTGATCATCTAAATTTTTATTGCAGAGAACACATACCGGCGGAAATAATAAATCAATATACGGTTCAAGGATATACTTTTTGAACAATTTGATCATATAGTTAATTATTGCAAAATAAATGCCAATCTAAAACTTACTAATTTACAATAGTCTTTTATAGACAAGTGTCGAAGAATAGGTCATTTTTAGTGTTGAAATCTCAATCACATTATTAAATATTAGCCACATTTTATTGCCTCTTTTAGCTGCGGATGAATGGTATATAATTCTATAAATAATAATTACTTACATATAGCATATTTCCAGTTTATTATAATTTTGGCATAGTTCATGCAATAACTTCAAATCGCACGGAAATAAATTACAATGTATGGGGGTAACATGAAGAATGTAACTACTCAAGAACTATGGCAGATTTATAAGCAAGGCACTCATCCCAATTTAAGGCAGGAAATCGTTTTAAGATATTTAGGGCTGGTAAAATATGTAGTTCGTAAAATGATCAAAAACTTTCCACAAGCCATTGAAGAAAAAGATCTCTATCACATAGGCGTTCTGGGCCTGGTTGAAGCTGTGGATCGCTTTGATCTGGGATATGGAATAAAATTTGAAACATATGCAATCCCCCGTATCAAAGGATCGATTATTGATGAATTACGAAAATTAGATTGGATCCCCCGCTCCTTAAGAAGCAAAACAAATCAACTTAAAGAAAAGACTGTTGAAATGGAACAAAAATTTAGCGGTTCATATAGTGATGATGAGGTGGCTCATGGAATGGGTATGAAAGTAGGAGAGTTGCAAAATCTTAAGAAAGAAATCAACAGTGTAAATTTACTTTCATTAGATAAACCAATCGATGATTCACAAAAGCAAAACCTCTATGACATGGTTGAAGATGAAGAAAGAACAAATCCTGATTTCAAAATGGAAGAGGAAGAGATGAAAAGAGTTTTATTAAAAGCAATTAAACAATTACCCGAAAAAACTCGACTAGCTATAACTTTGTACTACTATGAAAAATTAACCTTTAAGGAAATCGGACAGATTTTGAATGTTTCGGAGTCCAGAATTTCTCAGATTCATTCTGAGACAATGGCTAAATTAAAAAAATCAATGAATAAAATGTTATATGCATAAGTTCTGCTCTTTTAAAAATTTCTCTCACACACTATTAAATTCGGAATTATTATACTCTTCAAGCTTATCTGTACTATTGCGTAAGTAGCAACGCAAATAGTAAATTTATTTGTATATATTTTACCAAATACCTATATTAAAAGTGTCTGTAAAACAATTCATCCATTATAGATCATGCCAGCTAATGATAATAAAAAAATATTAATCATTGAAGACAATCAGGAAAATATAGATCTTCTTGTATATTTTTTGAGTCCTCAGGGTTATAAAATTATTACGGCAAAAGATGGTGCTAAGGGTTTAGAACTGGTAAAAGAGGTTAGACCGGATATAATATTATTGGATATTATGTTACCCAAGATGGACGGTTACGAAGTATGCGAACATATCAAATCAGATCAAGAAACCAAGTTCATTCCGATCATTATGATCACAGCTCTTAAGGATTTGAAAGACAAAGTACGTGCCTTAGAGGTTGGTGCAGATGATTTTATTACTAAACCCTTTGAGAATGTCGAATTACTCGCACGTGTTAAATCACTGCTGCGCTTAAAAGAATATCACGACGAATTAGAGAGTAAAAACTTAGAATTGGCTGAAAAGAACGAATCTCTGTTGCGCATGGATCAGTTCAAAGAGGAACTGATAAATTTAATTGTTCATGATATGAAAAATCCCTTATTTGTGATTCAAGGCAATCTTCAGATGATGTCGATGAGTTTAGAGAGCAAGTTATCTCCTGAGTTTATCAAAAAATATACCCAGCGTATTGAACGAAGCAGTGAACAGTTATTGCGTATGGTAGTAAATCTTTTAGATATCTCGCGTATTGAAGAAGGCACAATGGTTTTGAAAGAGGATTTAGCAGATTTTAATAAGATTATCGAAGAAATAGTTCAACGCGTTAAGGAATATCCTGAGAATAATCAGAAACAGATTAATCTTAATTTAGATCGTTCCATATCCACCATGCTTTTTGATAAATCGGTAATTGAACGGGTTGTTGAAAATATGATAAACTTTGCCACAAATAATGTTATTCAAGGCGGAACTGTAAATCTTAATACTAAGAGAATAGATACTAAAAAGCTACAATTTACGGTTCATGATAACGGTACTCAAATTCCTAAAAAATTTCAGGAAAAAATTTTTGAAAAATTCTCTCAAGCGGAGATAAAAAAAGATGGTTATCGCGTAGAGCGGGCTCTAGGTCTTACCTTTTGCAAAATGGCCATTGAAGCACATCAAGGTCGTATGTGTTTAAACCAGGAGGATGCTATAGGCAATCGTTTTATCATTGAATTACCCAGCCTTGAGTATACAAAGCGCTGAAACGTATTACCCCGAATCACTTAGTTTTATATCAAATTCATCTGAATATTAAAGTTTTATATAAGATCTCCGAAAATACATTTATAATTAAGATAGTCGTGAACAATAGATGAGCATAAATTATACTTAATAATGAAAGATAAAAACTTGAATGATTCCACTAACCATAAAGCCCTTGAGAAGGATAAATTAGAACTAATAAAATTAAGGATTAAAAACAATTTCTATAAGAATGAAAATGTTCTTGAAAGAGTAGTGGAGGAAATTGTAAAACGAGAACTAAAAGATAAGTAGGATTTTTTTTTATATTTGTTAATAAAAGCCCTTCCTTTTAACATTCTTAATACTTTTTTCTTGACTTTTTAACGATCATTTGGGAAATTTTAAAAACCTTCGAGATAATCATATCATTCGGGAATAAATATAACCATAAACAGGACTTAGTATAAGGAGGACTTTTAATGAGTAAACAAGAGTTGGTTAATTTCGTTGCTACAAAAACCGGCCTAACAAAGAAAGATTCAGAAACAGCAGTGGGTGCTTTTATTGATGGTGTAAAATCCAGTTTAAAAAAGGGTAAAAGTGTAACTTTAGTAGGATTCGGTACTTTTTCAGTAAGCAAACGTAGTGCACGTCAGGGTCGTAATCCGCAAACAGGAGCCAAAATCAACATTCCGGCACGCAAAGTTCCTGTCTTTAAAGCGGGCAAAGGTCTCAAAGAATCTGTTAGATAAGATGCAGAGGGCAGCTACAATAGCTGCCCTTTTTAACCTTCCTTATTAATTATCGGACCTATTATTAAATCTATCTGTACTACTTGCTACAAGCAGTAAAGTAATACTTATCAGAGCAAGATGACTTGCCATATGATTGTTAAAATCCGTTTACTTTTTATATACTGTTTAATTTTAGGGGTATTCTTATACAGTTGTTCGGGACGAAAAGAAACGGCTTTCATTTCCCCTCACCTTTCAAACCTGGAAGTGGCAAAAGAATCCATAGATTACTATGCAAACAATCCAAACTTATTCAATGCTCAAGTAGGTATTTACATTGAATTGCTCGATACCGGAGAGATTATATATAAGCGTAATGAGCATAAGCTGTTTATGCCTGCCTCTAATATGAAATTATTCACTTCAGCGGTTGCTTTATTAAAATTTGGACCTAATTTTCAATATCAAACAAATATCTTTATTAAAGATTCAATTATAAATGGCACTCTTCATGGTGATATTGTGATCAAAGGGAGTGGTGATCCGACCATCGAACCAACATTTAGTACGGGCGATGTCCGGAATATCCTAGTTACCTGGGCTGATACGCTTCTTAATTTAGGTATAAATGCAATTGATGGTGATATTGTAGGAGATGAGTCCTACTTCCAAAATGAAAGATTAGGATATGGATGGCAGTGGGATTACGAGTCGTATTATTATGCTGCACAAGTGGGTGCTTTAAGCATAAACGAGAATTGCGTGGATGTAACTGTGATCGCAAATGAGCAGGTGGGCTTACCACCAAAAATTGAGATATTTCCACCAACTAATTATTTTTCAGTCGAGAATACTGCAACTACCATCGCACCAGATTCAGTGAGAACACTGAATGTAACCAGAGTCAGATCAAAGAATATTATAGTTGTTAAAGACCAAATACCACAGAATAAGCCAGTATATAATCAGTCTATTACCGTCGAAGATCCAGGTTTATTTTTTGTACACCTTTTTGCCCAAGTGTTGATGGAAAGAGGAATACAATTTAGAGGTGAATTGAAAACGGTTAAAGAAAACGGGATCATCGATTACCTGAACCTGAAAGAAGTTATAATACATAAATCACCAACGCTTGCTACAATTATAAAGCTCATGAACAAACCCAGTAATAATTTATACGCTGAGCAGCTACTGCTTACCTTAGGTGCAGAATATGGCGCAGCAGGAACCGCTGAGGAAGGTGTAAAGGTTATTAATCAGACTTTAAGCCGTATGGGTATTCCTGAGAATGAATTTATAATGTGTGACGGATCAGGTCTATCAAGGCATAATTTGATTACACCAAGTGCTATTGTGGCACTTTTACGATATATGAGTAAGCATAATTATTATGATAGTTTTTACGATTCATTGCCCATTGCTGGAATAGACGGTACGATTAAAAATAGATTGAAAGGAAGTTTAGCTGAAAATAATGTACGGGCAAAAACGGGTCATGTTGGTCGAGTTAGTAATTTATCAGGTTATATAAATTCTATTAATGGTAGAAATTACATATTTTCCATCTTGGTCAATAATTTTACTGTCCCGACAAAAGCTGTGCATCATCTGCAGGAAAGTGTATGTTTAATAATATGTCAAATTTAAGATTTTATTTTTATTTATAAGTTCAAGGAATGAATATGTTTAGTGAATATGATATTAGCGAGAGTAAATTGATTTTAATCGAGGGTGACATCACGGATTTAGACGCTGATGCCATCGTAAACGCGGCAAATGCTAAGCTGATTCTTGGTTCAGGTGTGGCAGGTGCTATTAAAAACAAGGGTGGACCCTCTATTCAAGAAGAATGTAATCGTTTAGGAGGGACATACGTAGGTGGAGCTGTTATGACCGGAGCAGGTAATTTAAAAGCCCGGCATGTAATTCATGCTGTAGGCCCCAGAATGGGTGAAGGAGAAGAAGAGTCCAAATTAAGAAATGCAACCATGAACAGTTTACTACTCGCAGAAGAACATAATTTAGAATCCATTGCATTCCCTGCTCTCAGCACAGGTGTTTTTGGATATGCGGTAGATAAATGTGCAGATATTATGTTAACGGTTGTCGTTGAATATTTAAAACGCCCCAGTAAATTGAAAAAAGTATATTTCTGTCTCTGGGGTCAGGAGAGCTATGACATTTTTAAGTCGACTCTTGATCATATGATGGGTAGATGAGTACTCTGAATATGAATATGGATCAGGAAATGATCGTAGTTCCGCCTTTAATCATAATGAACTGTTAGGTAATTTTTAATTCTACTTACCTCGTCCGTAATGATACCATTGATGGGGTAACGTAAAAGACGCTCCGCATTGGGGATGTCATTAACCGTCCAAACGTAAATTTCTTTATTATTTTTAATAGCTTTTTTAACCAGCTGCTCACTAACCACGCGGTAATGTGGATGCCAGGCATCGGTCCAGGTGATCAGGTCATAAGTGGTATGTAACCAGGTCATACGTTGAAATAGGTATCCTGTGCGTACATTTTTGTTTTTTAATTTTAATATTTGAAGAAGAAATGGATTAAAACAAGATATCCAAACGCTATCCAATAAATTGTGGTTCCGAATTATAGATATTATCTTATCGGCAAACTTAAAATCAAAAAAATGTATCGTTTTGGCATCAAGGTTGAGGGGGATTCGATTTTTAAATTTATGTAGGAATTCGTCCAGTGTTTCTATATATTGTGGATTTTGTTCATTCTTTGTGTAATAAGGAAAAGTCTTAAGATTTTCTAATGAAATACGCCCAACATATCCCGCTTTATTAAACATGCGCTTGAGAGAAAAATCATGAAATACGACAATTTCGCCACAACCTGTCTCACGGATATCAATCTCCAGAGCATTTGCTCCTTTGCCTAAAGCAAGTTCGCATGCTTGAATCGTATTCTCAATTGCATTGATATGGTCACCACGATGTGCCAGGATTAAAAGTCTGTTAAACACTTAAAATCTTTTCGTAGTAATTGACATACATTGGCACAATTTTTTCAGCAGAAAACTTGTCCTGTGCCAGTTGAGCGCCATTTTTCCCCATTCGCTCAAGCAACTGTTTGTCAGAGAGAAGATTTATAATGGCGTCAGCAAATGCATCCACATCGCCCACGTTTATTGTGTAGCCAGTAATTCCATGCTGATTTACCTCGACAAAACCGCCAGCATTTGAGGTGATTACAGGAATACCATACGCCATGGATTCTAATGAAGCCAGTCCGAAACTTTCAGAAGAACTTGGGAAAAGCGAAATATCTGTTATTGCCAAAATTTCCCTTATATTTTCCTGCTTTCCAAGAAATATAAAATGATCACATATACCTTCATTTCTACATTGTTCTTCCGCAGTATAGCGATCTGGACCATCACCAACCATTAATACTTTTACTTTTTTATGCGGTAGTACCCTTTTTATAATGGGTATAATATCAGTAACGCGTTTTAAGGGCCGAAAGTTGGAGATATGCGTGATAATTGCCTCATCGTCTTGAGCAAAGTTTTTTCGTAATTCTGCTTTTTTTTCTGGCCATATAATCTTGAAGGGAATAAAATTAGGTATAATCTCGATTTCTTTATTTATATTGAATACTTTCTCCGTTTCTATTTTGAGAAAGTCTGATACAGCTGTTATACCAGAACTCTGTTCAATACTAAATTTAGTAATCTTATAAAAAGATGGATCACTACCCAGTAAAGTAATATCGGTGCCATGCAATGTGGTGATAAATTTAAAATTTTTTCCCTGCAACATCTGTCGAGCCAAATAGGCACTCGTGGCATGCGGAATAGCATAATGCACATGTAATAAGTCCAACTCATGGTATTCGATTACCTCAACCATTTTTGCTGCCAATGACAGTGAATAAGGAGGATATTCAAAGAGAGGGTAATGGAGGATATCAACTTCATGGAAAAAAATATTAGATGTAAAAGTGCTTAATCTGTATGGTAGTGCATAGGAAATGAAATGAACTTCATGACATATTTCTGCCAATCGCTTACCCAACTCCGTTGCTACAACTCCACTCCCACCGTAGGTAGGATAACAGGTAATCCCAATTTTCATATAGCTTAAGTTAAATCTGGTGAATATTGAAGGACACAGTTTCTACCTTTCCGTTTTGCAGCATATAAAGCAGTGTCTGCTTTATAAATGAGATCGGTTGCATTTTGAGCATCATAAGGTAAGGAGGCAGTACCAACACTTATGGTTAAAGTGCCTTCTGGTTGCACTTCCTCATTCTCAAAGGAGGCCTCTTTAACTCTTGACCGTAATCTCTCAGCAAGTATTAGAACACCATCTTTACTAACACCCGGTAAAATAATGGCAAACTCTTCCCCCCCATATCTCGCGACGATATCATTTTCACGTACAGTATCTTTTAAAATAATCCCCAATTTTCTAAGCACTTCGTCACCTGCCTGATGACCTAAGGTATCATTATAATTTTTAAAATGATCCACATCCAATATGATCAATGATACATCTTGCTTATTACGGGAATGTCTTAAAATTTCCTCCCTTAAACGCATTTCAAAATAACGATAGTTGTGCAATTCAGTCATACCGTCCGTGTAAGATAGCTGGATAACTTCATCATGGAGAGAGGCGTTAGATAATGCAATAGAAACGATATTATTTATTGTTATGAGCAGCTCCAATTCATTTTCGGTATACGGTTTTTCATTTACACGGTGCCCTAACGCAACCAGAGCGTCTTCACTATTATGTAGAATTGTTAAGGGTGAAATTAATTCTATATTGATGCTTTTTAAAGATTTAACTCCCGAAGAGGTGCTGATTAATTTTGGTAACTTCGAAATGAGAACTGGATTTTGATTTTCGCGCAAATATGCGATTAGAGAATCACTTTTTTCAATAGTTAGATTTTCAACTTCAGATTTGTACAATCCTTTTGAATTAATTACACTTAAGCGCTGCTCATTTTTTCTGAGAGAATAAAGAAAAACTGCACTTTTGCAACTGAATTTCCCAATAAGGGAAAGCAGTGTGGAATTAATCAATCGATCAACATCTAAAATTGAATGCAATTCAAGAGACACATCAAAGATGTTGCGCAGATCATAGATTTTTTTTCGTAATTCTTTGTTTTTTTCAATGAGTGTCTGATTTAATTGGTAAATTTTTTGATTAGCATTCTCCAATTCGATAGACTGGCTGCGTAGATTATCATTGAGTTTTTTTATACGAATTGCCGAATTAACCCTGGCGATGAGTTCCTCAAAACTGAATGGTTTAACGATATAATCATCGGCGCCTGCATCCAATCCCTGGATTACGTCCTTTATTTCACTCTTTGCCGTTAACATTAAAATGGGGATATATCCCTCGATATGACCATCGGAACGTATTTTTTTTGCTATATCAATTCCAGAAATACCGGGAAGCATAATGTCCAGTATTATTATGTCTGGTTTTTCCTCGCTGATCTTTTTTAATGCCAATTCTCCTGTCTCGGCCTCAATAGTGTGAAATCCACGTTCGGTTAAAAACTTCTTTAAAACCTGTAACATCTCTATGTGGTCTTCAACAATTAAGATTCGCGGTGAAGATGTACCACCCATTTAGCTTCCTTTATGCAAAAAGCATTGGCTTGAAATTATAGTTGAAAAATAGTAAGTTCACAAAAAGTACTAAATTTGTTTCGATAATTCAAGGTAAATTAAATCCTTAGGAAAAAGATATTTAATGGAATACCCGATCATGAGTAGCATAAAAAACCCGATCAATTGGGTATATATTTTTATCTTTATCCTGACCTCCACTTTACTACCTTTATTTTCCTGTAAAGAGAGTACTGAGGGGGAAAATAAAGAGATTGAATTGCCCAATACTAACATAACGTATTATAAACATCTCCAGGAACTGTTCGTCGTTAAATGTGCATCCGCGCCGGGATGCCATTCACAAATTGATCAGGCCAGTGGCTTAAATTTGATTGATTATAATGATATCATGACCCATACAGTCGAAAATGAGCTAATTGTTCAACCGCAACATGGAGAGATAAGCATTCTTTACAGAATTTTAATAGAAGATACCAGAGGTCGTCTCCGGATGCCGCTCAATGGACCTTATCTGAATAGCAATAATACAAATGGCGTCAAAATATGGATCGATGAGGGGGCGAATCCATGAAAAGATAATAAGAATGTGAGTTATAGTATGAATATTTCTTACCCACCTTCCTTTAATTTTGCGAATCTCAATACTGCCATTATAGCAATAAAAGATTGTGCTCAAAAATATCCTGGCTATCATCTCTGGATAAAAAGGGACGATTTGACGGGGTTAGAATTAAGTGGGAATAAAGTACGTAAATTAGATTTTTTACTGAAAGATGTTGTTAATAATGGTGCTACGCATATTATTACATGTGGAGCTGTACAATCGAATCATTGTCGTGCCACGGCATTCATGGCAGCAAAGATCGGTCTGAATTGTACACTCTTTTTACGCGGTCAGCCCGAAGGTTTTCCCACAGGTAATTTCTTTCTGGATAAGCTGGTAAATCCAGAGATCATATTTGTAACTGTAGAAGAATACAGGGAAATAGAGTCCAGAATGGAACAAGAAGCTCAGAAATTATCTGGCAGAGGTGAAAAGGTATATGTAATCCCGGAAGGCGGTTCAAATGTTTTAGGGGTATGGGGCTATATCCGTTGTATGGAAGAAATCAGTAACCAAATTCAAAAAGCTTCCTTACCGATTCAGGCAATCATGGTTGCAACGGGTTCCGGTGGTACGCATGCAGGATTATTACTCGGGAAACTGATTATGAATAGTAATCTCGATGTTCTCTCCGTAAATGTGTGCGACGATGCTGCTTTTTTTAAACAGAAAATATTAAAACTCGTTAATGAATTCAAGAACAGGTTTAACTATCAATTCAAAGCAGATGAAGGTGATATTAATATTTTTGATGGATTTGTAGGAGAGGGGTATGGGAAAATTACATCACAGGAAATTGATATGATTAAACGTTTTGCACTAAGTGAAGGAATTATCTTAGATCCTGTATATTGTGCAAAGGCATTTTTGGGATTGGAATATTTACTTAAAAATAGGGCGTTGAACTACGAAAATATTTTATTCATTCACACAGGTGGAATATTTGGTATTTTTCCCTATGCGAATGATTTTATTTAAGTTTGGTCTGTATTTGAGAGAAAGCATACTGAAAAAAAGCATGATATGAGTAACAAGCAACCTTAGACTAATATGGAAGATGAGCAAAAGTCATCTGTTGAAGAAGAACACGGTATCATTAGGGTAGGAAAAAAGAGGAAGAAGTGGATTTTAATCAGTTTACTAGTCTTTTTAAGTGTCATTATCTTTTTGTTCCTCTTATTATATCTCTCGCTTCCTGATACAGTTGAACTTAAAAGGACAAATCCAAAGAGCACCGCTTTAATTGAACAGAGGCTTAGTGAAGCGCAGGAAGCGAGGAAAAATTTTCATGTGCGACAAAAATGGGTGAGCTTTGAAGTCATTCCTGATATGCTTAAAAAATCAGTCCGTATCAGTGAAGACGCGAATTTTTACTTCCATCAGGGTATTGATTTTGAAGAGCTAAAGGAATCTATAAAAAAGAACTGGGAGAAAGGCGAATTGACTAGAGGAGGCAGCACAATAACCCAGCAGCTTGCCAAAAATTTATATCTATCGACTACAAAATCAATTTTTCGAAAAATTAAAGAATATTTAATCGCACGCCGCCTGGAAAACGATCTTTCCAAAAATCGCATATTCCAATTATATTTAAATGTTATTGAATTTGGACCAGGGATTTTTGGGGTCGAAGCAGCGGCACAATACTATTTTCGAAAGTCGGTCTCTGAATTAGATCTGGAAGAAATCATAAGATTGACAGCAGTAATACCGAAACCCCTACAGGTCAGAGCCGATGGAAAAAGCAGGTGGCTGCTATGGCGCTGTCGCTGGATATTGGGCAAGCTTTTGCTTTATAAATATATAGATCAGATTACTTATGATACTCTTTTACCAAGATTTTCCTCTTAGATACTCTTACGAGCATAAAATCTGATAATTAAAAAGATGGATATAATCCCCACCCCGATTAATAGGTAGGTGTTCATCCCAAAACCTAGCGGCAAATATCCTATGAACATGCTGATAATTCCTCCCAACAGGGCATAAGGTAGTTGGGTTCGCACATGATCGATATGATCAGCGCCGGATGCCATGGAAGACATTATTGTTGTATCAGAAATGGGTGAACAATGATCACCAAAAGTGGCACCGGCCAGCACTGAAGCGATGGTACTTAAGAAAATTTTTTGTTGTAGAGCTAATGAAATTGACGGATCTGATTGGGGCATGATATAAGCCATGGGGATTACGATGGGCATGAGTATTGCCATTACGCCCCATGAAGTGCCAGTGGCAAAACTGATCAGTGCAGCAGTAATAAATGATAGAAAAGGTAAATAATGAGCAGATATATATTTTTCACTGATATATATTACATAATTTGCTGTTTTTAAATCACTACATATATTGCCGATTGACCATGCCAGGGTAAGAATAATGGCTGCCATCATCATTGCTTTTATACCACTAATCCACGCATTAATCGATTGTTCAAGGGTTAATAGTCGCTGTAAGACAGCGAGGATAATGGCCGTGAAGCTTCCCAGAAAAGAAGCCCACATTAATACAGCATATGCATCAGACTCGCCTATGATTGTGCTAATATATTGAATTATGCCCATGGTTGACGTTTCGATCCCTGTTTCATGCACTTTTACAAGCCCTGTGTACCATAGACCAAAAAGAGTGGTCAGAATCACGACTGTAATCGGAATTAAACCATTAAACCATCTCTTCTTTATTTTATCATCGGCTAATATATCCTTTGTGTCTAAATTTGAGATAGGTGTGGCACCAGGTGCTAAAACTTTACCGGTTTTCATAGCTCTTCGTTCAGCTCTGAGCATCGGACCAAAATCTCTATGCAATAAAGCGATAAACAGGCCGAGAACAAGCGCAAAAATTGGGTAATAATTATAGGGAATTGTCTTAAAAAAGGTAATATAAGCATTATCAGCGATACCTAAAGAGTTAAAGGAGTCTGCTATTAATCCAATCTCAAAACCAATCCAGGTGGAAATAATTGCAATATTTGCTACAGGTGCCGCTGTTGAATCCACTAAATAGGAGAGTTTCTCTCGACTTATTTTTAATTTATCAGTCAGGGGACGCATTGTGTTGCCCACAATGAGTGTATTGGCATAATCATCGAAAAATATGAATACACCCATAAGCCATGTTGCCAGCTGGCCTTTTCTTGAATCGGATGCAAAGTGCGATATTTTTTCAACAATGCCCTGTGTGCCACCCATTTTTGAAATAACACCCACCATACCACCAAGGATAAGACTGAACACAAGGATAGCCATTTTATCAGGATCAGCGGGTGCTTTCGCTATATACTCCGTTAAACCGTAAAAAAATCCAGATAAAGGATTATAATCATAAATTAATAGAGCGCCAATCCAAATGCCAACAAACAATGCCACCAAAACCTGTCTCACAAGTAATGCTAATACAATAGCAATCAAAGGGGGTAGAAGACTTAACACACCCGGTATGACTCGGACTCTAAAATTCGCATCTAGTTCCGGGAGTAGTATTTCATTGTAACCGCTATGGGTAAAAATTACCCCATCAATCTCGGCTTTACCGTTTACAATTGAAATGGTAT
>SMTZ1_10007760_pt1 | contig 26501 bp, 24 predicted proteins | sample DeeMarSWOR136_30_FD_25667 | JGI IMG/M metagenome (IMG submission 25667)
TGGTGGAACACAAAATCTACAGGTACCGATGGGTTGTTCTGGCTATTTACATGTATATAGCCGCTCTCACGCAGCTGTACTGGTTAAATTTTGCCGCCATTGAGACTTTTATCGAGGACCTGCTGAGCATACCTGCCAGCAGCGTTATGTGGTTTACTCTTGTCTTTCCTCTAGTACAGGTTTTACTCACCATGCCTGCCGGCGTCATTATAGACAAAAAGGGATTTAAATATGGCATAGGTATCGGTGTGCTTTTCACCGGTGTCTTTGCCATGCTGCGCTTGCTTAACCCCGCTTCATTCGCAGTTCTATTAATCGCACAAATAGGTATTTCCATCGGGCAACCTTTTGTATTAAACAGCGTTACCAAACTGGTTCCCACAAAAAGAGGAGGCAACAGCGGTGGGACTAGGCTCCTTAGCGCTGTTTATCGGTATGATGGCAGGACTCGGAGCCACGCCTGTCCTGGTACAGACGCTGGGATTCGAGTCGATGCTACTGATTTACGGCGCCATAGGCGTTGTAGGAATACTGCTGTTCTTTACTCTGGTGAAGCCCAGACCTCAAACGCCGCCAAGAGAAATAGAGGCGGTGGAAGAGATATCAAACTGGGCAGGAATCAAGAGGATTTTAAAGATCAGAGATTTTGTAATCCTCGGCTTCATAGCCTTGATAGGTATCGGAGTTTTCAACGGCTTGGCTACCTGGCTCGAAAAAATATTGAACGAATTGCATCGAATTTCAATGACCGATGCCGGCTCTATATCTGCAGTACTGATTTTCAGCGGCATGCTTGGCTGCATTATCATCCCTCTCATCTCAGACAAAATCGGTAGGAGAAAGCCCTTCCTCATACTGGCATCCTTAATCGGCGCCATGTCAGTCACCGTCCTTATATTTGCCAACGGCTACAGCATGAACCTGGTTAACGGCATAGTGCTGGGCTTCTTCCTCATATCCGCTCTGCCCATAATGCTAACGATGTCCACTGAAATCACAGGGGCAAGGTTTGCCGGCATTTCAGTCGGCTATCTGCAGCTTTTGGGCAATGCTGCTGCGGTAATAATTGTCCCGGTAATGGAAATTCTGCGCGGGGCAACGAATCAATTTGTCTCACCTCTGGCACTGCTGGCAACACTACTCGTGATAGCCTTCATCCTGGCAATCATTATTAAAGAGCCTGCTAAGAAAACTTGACGTCAGCTACTGTAACACCTCATACAGGTAAAAATTTGGACACCAAAGTAATCGAAAAAATAAACAAGCTCAAGAGCGACAGAGTACACGGTGCCGGCTGGCTATCAAGACAAGCTGTCAGCATCTTAAATCTAGCCCTGGACAAAAGCCAGGCTAATACCATCGCCGAGTTTATCGAAGAAACACAAAATGTGGCTTCCGAACTCGCTAAAGCCAGGCCTACCATAACTCCTATAGCCAACTACACCAGTCAGTTCCTCCGGCAGATTATACAAAGGTCTCAAAGTGAAAAGGAGCTGGCTTCCCTGAAAAGTTTCGCCAAAGCTAAGGGAAACGAGCTCATCAAATCATCAGTAAGCGCTGTTTCCAAAGCTGTGGAATACGGCTGCGGCATAGTCACCGACCTGGATACGGTGATAACCTGTAGCTATAGTTCGACAATCTGTAAGGTCCTTGAGCTGTCCAGCCAGAGGGAGACGAGAGTCCGGGTTCTCGTCGCGGAGTCCAGGTTCGAGGATAACACTTACGGGGAAATCACCGCCGAGCAACTCATGAAACATAAGATTCCAGCAGAAATAATACGCGATGAGGATATAGAGTTTCGTGTCTCCAAAGCAGACAAGGCTTTAGTCGGTGCTGACAGCATAACAGTCGATGGTTATCTCATCAACGGCACACCGACACTTACACTCGCCGAGGCAGCCAAGAGGAAAAAAATTCCCTTCTACACTATTTGCGAAACCGCCAAATTCGACATAGAGGGTGGCGCAAACAAAGTGACAGAGCTGGAACCAGGCTTTGAAAAAATTCCGCTCGACCTGATAACCGGCATAATAACCGAAAAAGGCACCATGCAGCCGAGCTTGGTCATCGCCTACATTGAAGAAGCCAGAAATCTTTCTCCATAAGAAAGGCATCAAGAAGGTAGAAATTGCTTAGCATCATCGACACGCATGCCCATCTCGATGAACTGGAAAACCTCGAATCAGCACTCACCAAAGCCAAACATTCTGGAGTTATAGCCATTGTCGCTGTCGGCTCGAATCACCAATCAAACCAGGAAGTGATGAAAATCTGCTCGATGTATCCTTCTTTCGTTTATCCAGCTTTTGGTTTGCATCCCTGGGAATTAGGTAACCTTGAGCCCAATCAAATCGAATCTACACTGGAGTCTATTGAGAGAAGAGCTAATGACATTACAGCCATAGGCGAAATAGGACTGGACTATGATAAAAGAGTGGTCAAAGTATCTCCAAAAGAGTTGCAGAAAGAAGCTCTTAAGCGCCTCCTGGCTTTAGCCAGAGAGCACAGGAAACCAGCCATAATCCACAGTCGCTATGCCTGGAAAGACAGCTTCGAGATGGTAAAAGAGGCAGGTATTGAAAAGGTCGTTTTTCACTGGTTCACCGGATTCTCCAGCGTGCTCAAAGACATAATAGAAGCTGGCTATTTCATTTCAGCCACTCCAGCCACGGAATACCACGAAGAGCACAGACGGGCTATCAAGGAAACACCGTTGGGAAAGCTGCTGCTGGAAACAGACTGCCCGGTAACATACGGTCGAGAGACCAAGTATCGTTCTGAGCCCGTAGACATCCTGCGAAGCCTCAGAGCTGTTGCTGCTCTAAAGGGAATAGACGAAATTTCTGTAGCTGAGCAGACCACTCACAATGCAACACACTTTTTCGACTTGTCGCCTAGCAACCTGTCATGAAAACGGCTAATTTGCCACCATGAAGTAAATCAAGTAAAATAACCAACAGGACCTTTCAAGAGAGTGCCAAGGACCCAGTGAAAGCGATTTTACTTGTCGGCGGTGAAGGTACCAGGTTACGTCCCCTCACCTATACCATAGTGAAAGCCATGGTGCCAATCCTGAATAGACCCTTTATCGAGTATGTCTTCCGTTACCTCAGCAGTCACAAAATAAGAGAAATTATCTTGGCCATGGGTTACAAACCTGACTGCATTACAGACTACTTCGGCGATGCCAGTCAACTCGGCACAGAGCTCATTTACAGCGTAGAAACAGAGCCACTGGGCACTGCCGGAGCTGTCAAGAATGCCGAGCAACATATAGACGACGCTTTCTTTGTTATGAACGGCGATATCTTCACCGACCTCGATCTGACCGAAATGCTACGTTTCCACAAAAATAAAAACGCCAAAGTAACCATTGCTTTGGCACCTGTAGATGACCCAACTCGATTCGGGGTCGTCGAAACCGACAGCACTCAACGGGTAACCCGCTTTGTAGAGAAGCCAAAGCCCGAGCAGATCACAAGCAACATGATAAATGCCGGCGTTTATATCATAGAACGCGATATCTTGAACCGCGTACCGCAAGGCAAACGTTGCATGTTTGAACGCGATGTTTTCCCCACACTTTTATCGGAAGGAAAACCTGTCTTCGGCTACGCAACCGATGCCTACTGGATAGACACCGGAACTCCTGAGCAGTATCTGCAACTGAACCGCGATTTGATGTTCGGCAAAAGTGTCCAGGTTGACTTTAGACCTGACGAAATCCGGATAAACGAAGGAGCCTCTGTCAATCCGCAAGCCAAACTAACCGGACCCATACTGGTTGATGGGGCTTGCTCAGTTGGAGAAGATGCCCAAATCAAAGGGCCGGTGACTATTGGCACAGGTTGTACAATAAAAGATGGTGCTATAATAGAAAATTCAATCCTGTGGCAAAATGTTACAATAGGAGAGCGAGCCACCTTAAAAGATTGTATTGTAGCCAGCAACAGCTACATTGATAATAATGCCTGCGTCGAATGTGCTACTATCGCACAGGCAGAGAATTAGCCTTACAGTAACCAAAATAACAAATTCAGGAGGTCGAGACCGTGTCCGAAAAAATAATTAACGTTGACCAAGATAGCTTCCAAAAAGCTGTCTTAGATTCACAGAAGCCGGTATTGGTTGATTTCTGGGCACCCTGGTGTGGCCCATGCAGAGCCGTTGCTCCTGTCATCGAGGAACTAACTAAAGACTACGAGGGGAAAATAGAATTCGCCAAGGTTAACGTAGATGAAGCCCCATTTGTAGCCTCGAAATACGGAATTATGAGCATCCCAACCATCATGGTATTCAAGGACGGAAAACCTTTACAGCAGGCAATCGGCTACCAGCCCAAAGACCAGCTAAAGAAACTGCTGGATGGTGCACTGGCACAATAGGACATTAAATGACACAAATTCCATATATCGTCGCCTTTAGCGGTGGACTGCTTTCCTTCTTCTCACCATGTGTACTGCCCTTAGTACCAGCCTATCTAGCAAACCTGGCTGGTGTTACCGCTATCGACCCCCAGAGCAGAAAAAGCTACCTGCCAGCTTTGTTTCACAGCCTCAGTTTCGTGCTCGGCTTTTCTATAATCTTCATCGGCCTGGGGGCCTCGGTTGGTTTGATAGGCACAACCATAACTACCCATTCAGCTTTACTTCGCCAGATAGCAGGCGGCTTGATCATCGCCTTTGGCATATTCCTAATAGCCGCCTTTAAATTGCCCTGGCTGAACTATGAAAAACGCCTTAAAACAACCACCAGCAGCAGCCCTGGCTATCTCCGCTCCATTGGTATCGGGGCTGCCTTTGCTTTGGGCTGGACACCTTGCATCGGCCCGATACTAGGCGCCATACTGACCTTGGCATGGAGCTCCCAAACTGCTGGGGAAGGTGCCCTATTGCTAACCATCTACTCCCTGGGTTTGGGTATTCCCTTCATCATTCTGGGTTTTGTCTGGGGAGCCATCATGCCGCTGTGGAAGAGTATAAACCGTTACCTGGGAGTCATTTCCATAGTAAGCGGTGCGCTGCTTATAATTGTTGGCATACTCATACTCACTGGCAATCTGGCCTGGCTTGGTCAATTTGTCCCTTCCTAGAACTCAGTCATTGAAAGGAGCGTCAACCAAATGAGAGGAAAAACACCAATAATATTGGTGACCGTTGCACTTATATCGCTAGTAATACTTGGCTGCGGTACAACTCCACCCCTCCAAGTGGGTGACAATGCCCCCGACTTCACCCTTGAAAGCACTGACGGTGAAAGCATAAGCCTGAGCGATTTTCGAGGTAAGGTAGTGCTGCTCGTGTTCACCAGTGTCAAATGTGTGGATTGCGAAAAGCAAATTCCATATATCGAAGCAGTCTACAAAGAGTCAGGCGAAAAGCTAGCTGTGTTAGACATTTATATGTTCAACTATGCTAATATAGTCCGGCAATATATAACAGCAAGACAATATACGACTTTTCCTGCTTTACCTGACCCAAAGGGCACAGTTGGCAAAGAGTACAATGTGACAGAACGCGACCTGCCGACCAGCTTCATCATAGACCCAGAGGGAATCATCAATTACAGAAGGACAGGACGTTTCCAGAGTCAGGAGGAAATTGAAGACATACTTCAGTCTTTGTAGCCAGCCACATTGTATCGAAACTAAAGCCCCGCGATAAAACAATAAACTAAAAGACTCCTAGTTTCGTTTTCGTTGAGGATGTATAATAGAGGCAATTACAAAGAGTTTAAGTCGGTGCATCGAAGCAATCAACGGATGGTACTCTAGTGCAGCCTCAAAGATTCTGCCCCAATTGTGGAACGCAAATCGAGTTTGGCCAGAAGTACTGCACCAACTGTGGCGCCACCTTCTGCCCCAATTGCAGCACGCTCATACCACCCGGAGGCACAAAGTGCCCAAGATGCAATTTCCTTTTGGGGTCTGCATCGCCGGGAATGGCACAACAACAGCCCCCAACACCACCTCCTATGCCCAGACCATTTCCTTCCTCACAAGGTGGCATAATCGGCCCGCAACCTGGACAGCAGCCGCCCTATACTTCGACTCCATCAACTCCAACGTCGGATGCCGTTCCAGGCACACCGATACCAAAACCTGCACCATCCCAAAAATATGGAACAGAGGGCCAACCGCCGGGAAGCTATGACTCACCTGGCGCTATGCCTTACGTCAGCGCCCAGCAACCACCATTAACCTCTAAAAAAACTTTTGTGGACGCCCGTCCAATACGAGTGAGGCGGTTCCCTCCAGCTCTAACCCTTATCATCATCATCGCCGTCATCGCCCTCCTAGGCTTCGCCGCCTTCCAAGCCGGCTGGCTCGAAGGTCCGCTTAGCACCGTCCAGGAATCTGTTGCTGGCATCGAGTGGCTCAGCTGGTTACCGATAGGCCCTAAAGACACCACACCTCCTGTAATCTCAGAGGTCAATATTTCAGGCATTACCCAGACAGGTGCTGTTATCACCTGGAAAACAGATGAGCCATCTACCAGCCAGGTAATGCTATGCGAGCTGGACGGTGGCTGCATCTGGACGGAGCCTGACGAAAATTTAGTTACCGCCCACTCCGTAAGTCTAATTGACCTAAAGCCAAATACATCATATCACTGTACTGCAACATCAACCGATGCTAAAGAAAATCAAGCGATCGCTGAAAAAGATTTCACAACTCTAGCTCAGGCTCCCGCAACCGCACTGGCAATTTCAGACATCCAGGTATCCAGCATCACCGACCTGAGTGTTACCATAAGCTGGGTGACTGACGAAGCTGCCACCAGCCAGGTGGAATACGGCACAACTGATGCCTACGGCTCAAACACGCCACTCGACGAAAGCTTGACCACCAGCCACAACACCAAATTAACAGGATTAACACCCGCTACCACCTATCACTTCAAAGTCAAATCCAAAGACGCTAACGAAAACGAAGTGGCGTCCCAGGACCAGACTTTTACCACACTTAGCAGTGTGCCAGCCACCACTGAGGTCGGCCCTGAAGTAGGCAAGCTCGCCCCCGATTTCACCCTGCCAAACCTGGACGGCGAGCAGATAAGCCTAAGCGAGTTCCGAGGCAAAATGGTCATTGTCAACTTCTGGCAGGACAACCAGCAATCTAGAAACGAGCTATCTCTTCTCCAGACAGTTTATGATAAATGGCCAAGGGATGAATTAGAGATAATCGCCATAAGCTGGAAACAGACCATAGGGATTACACAGAGCGTTATTAATACAAAAGGATTGACTTTCCACGTCCCACTTGACGATACAGGAGAGGTCGCTGAAAAATATAATGTCATTCGCTGCCCTAATACTCTCTTTATCGACGCCCAGGGCATTGTTAGAGATAGTGAATACTATCCCTCTACCTTGAAAAGCGAGACACAAATAGAAGGTATACTTAATTCCATGCAATGAGCCCCAAATTCCATAATCAATGAGTTCCTGACCGTCAGCAAAGGTAAAACGGTCATTACTGACAAAGTTAAAAATAGATTCCAAGTGTGATTACATTATGACAGAGATTAATAACATCAAACCAGACGGTTCCCAACGTATCGAACATAGCGCTGCCGGACCAGAAAAGATAGTTGAAAAGACCCCAAAAAGAGACCGCAGACCACCTGCGAAAAAGAAAGGCTCTATTCTATCTGGGCGTTTGCAGAAGATATTAGCTGCTGTTATCATTTTATGCCTATGTCTTGTAGGCTCAATCATCTTCATACTCGCCAGAGATACCACACCTCCTGCAATCCAACAGGTATCACTTTCAGACATGACCGAATCCAGCGCCATTATCACCTGGCAAACTGACGAGCCAGCTACCAGCCAGGTCACAATATGGGACTCCGAAGTTTATACTTCGACCGAGCCTGAGGAAACTCTCGTTACCAATCACTCGGCAACATTGAGCGACCTCAAGTCCGATACAAGATATCAGCTCATCCTGATATCGAGAGATAAAGGTGGAAACGAAGCAAGGCTTGAAATAGAACTCACGACTCTAGTCAAGCCTTATGCACCCCCACCAATTATCTCAGAGGTGAAAGTATTCAACATCACCGACTCAAGCGCTACCATAACCTGGCAAACTGACAGGCCTGCTACTAGTCATGTTGAATATGGCACAACAGATGCCTACGACTCAACTACGCCACTAAATGATGAGTTGAACACCAGCCATAGCGTCACTTTAAACGGCTTGAAGCCAAGCACCACTTATTATTTCAAGATGAAATCACAAGATGCTAGCGGAAACGAAGCAACGTCTGAAGCTCGAACCTTTATCACCATAAGCTCTGCGGCAGCCGCTGTTGAAATAGGTGTTGAAGCAGGTAAGCGCGCTCCCGATTTCACCCTACCAACTCTAGACAGCAAAGAACTGAGTTTGAGTCAATTCCGAGGCAAGACAGTAATGGTCAACTTCTGGCAAGAGTCATGCAGTGCTTGCAGAGATGAAATGCCCTACCTTCAAGCAATTTATGAGAAATGGCCACGCGACAAATTAGAAATACTTGCCGTCAGCGTCGGCGAGCGTGCCGTGTTCGTGCAAATCTTCGTTGACAGACAAGGGTTGACCTTCCCTGTGCTGCTCGACTCGGACGAAGCAATCGGCAAGATTTATCAGATATCTACTATCCCCACAACCTTTTTTATCAATGACGATGGTATTATTAAGGGAATAAAAGAGGGGAGCTTTAAAAGCCAACTCGAAATAGAAGGCATGCTCAATTCCCTCTAACCATTATCAATCGTAACAACTGAATTCACCGACTTTTTGCGCTTTTAGCCACTCGCATGAACCACATCCAAGATCAAAAACTGCGTGAGTCCGACTTAACGACCAAATTTGCAACGGCTGTACCCATAGTATAAAATTCATAGAATGCAAGGGAAATTTATTAAGAGACATAAGTGGTACACGCTCCTCATCATTGGATTAGCTCTTATCTTTTCGGCTTCGCTCACAGCCTGTAATAAACCAGAGGAAACTCTCTACGCCCCCGACTTCACCTTGCAAACCATAGATGGCGAAACTGTAAGCCTAAGCGATTTTGGCGGCAAGCCGGTCATGCTCACCTTCTGGAAGATTAATTGTCCCGCTTGTCAAGCCATAGCCATGCTAACCATTAATGTCGGCGACAGTATCCTATCTGCTCAGAACTACGTCACCAGCCAAAATCTAACTTTCCCTGTACTGCTTGACCCTAGGGGAGGCGTTGCCCAAACTTACGGAATCCCTGGTGTCCCGGTGACTTTCCTTATCGATTCCGATGGTATTCTGAAAGCATACAAGATCGGAGCTTTCCAGAGCCGGCAAGAAATGGAAGACTCACTCAAAAGCGTGCTCCCATCACTGGTACTCATTCCGAAAATTGGAATTGGTGCTGAAATCGGCAATGCTGCCCCTGACTTCACCCTGCAAACCATTGATGGCCAAAGCATTACCCTGAGCAAATTCCAAGGCAAGACTGTGTTACTAAATTTCTGGGTGAGCTCATGTGCTCCCTGTGTTACTGAAATGCCCTACTTCCAGGAAGTATTTGATGAGCAAACAAACGAGGATTTGGCTGTAGTCGCCATAAATTGCGGGGAAACCAGCCAGACTGTGCAGAACATAGTTGACGACCTGGGGCTTACCTTCCATATGCTGCTTGACCCGGATGGAAAGGTATGCACGGACTACAAGCGCGGTGCCCCAACAACTTTTTTGATTGACAGCAATGGCGTTATCAAGGCAATAAGAGATGAAGTCTTTCAGAACCCGGAAGAAATAGAAATTGTTCTCAATTCCATTTAATCGTCAAAGGCGAGGCTTAACTGCACATCAACTAGGCAATGTTCGGGGCTTGCAATCATACCTCATCACCAATGCCGAACTCAACAAGCTCCTTATCATGTCTCAACTTACCCATTGCTTTTCGAATCCTGTCTCTACTCCAGCCAACGCTAGCTAAAGTCCGACGGACAAATTCAAAACTGGCTTCATATTCAGGACTTACCAACTCCGAAACTCCCAGCCTTTCCAGAAGTTCTGACTCCCTTCTTCTATGTACGCGGGCGACAATTTGAAGCTTAGGATTGATCCTTAGAGCACTTTTTGCGGTAGTAACCACAACTAACGGGTCGGGATAGGTAACGACCAGAGCCTTAGCCTTATCTAGCCCAGCCAAGGAAAGGACATGGGCGTTGCTGGCATCCCCAAATATACAGTTTTCGCCTTTCCCTTTTAGCTCAGAAACAATATCAGGGTCCATCTCAATCACCAGATAAGTAATTTTGAGACCATTCAAACTTTGAGCAATATTACGTCCCACCCGTCCATAACCGCAGATTACTACCTCGCTTAAAGGCCGCTCTGGTTCCACCTCGACTAATGAAGGAGCCTTTTTAGCCCCCTTAGCTGCTGTAGTTCCAGCAGTCGTGACCCTAGCCAGCCTGGGATACAAAATAGAAGTCAACCCCATAAACAACGGGGTCAGCAACATGGTAATAACCGTGCTGGCTATAACTAAAGAATACAAGTAGTCAGACATTATCCCACCATCCACTCCAGCCTGAGCCAAAATAAAGCTAAATTCACCAATTTGAGCAAGACCAGCACCAACGAATAAAGCTGTCCTACCGCCGTGGCCAAATAACCTGACAACACCAAAACAAACTCCGAACTTAATAGCAACAATGACAACCACTGCTATAATCACCGAAGACCAATTTCCCACTACAAACTGGGGACTTAGAAGCATACCAAGCGATACGAAAAAAAGAGTGGCGAACACATCCCGCAGGGGAGTAATCTCAGCCAGAGCCTGATGAGCAAATGTCGACTCTCTGAGCAATAAGCCGACAACAAAGGCACCAAAAGCAATAGACAGGCCAAAAATATAGGTGCCAAAAGCAGCCCCGAAACAAAGGATAAGAACCGTAAGCAAGAAAAGCTCGCGAGTCCTTACACCAGCCACCCTGCCTAATAACCACGGTAGCACCCATAGCCCCAAAACGATAGCTACCCCCAAGAAAAGAACTGCTTTACCAGCAGCTATAGCAAAGGTGAGCAACAAACCTTCCAGTGACGCACCAAATACCGGTACCCCAACCATCATCAGCACGACACTCAAATCTTGAACTATAAGAATGGCTATCATTATACGCCCATGCACCGAATCTACTTCACCTCGCTCCATAAGCATTTTCAGGCCAACCATGGTGCTACTCAGCGAGATAAGAAGGCCGAAGAAAGCAGCTTCTGTCCAAGATAAATGGAACAACAGTTTGCTAGCTACCAGACCAAAAACAAAAGTAGCTGCAATTTGCGTTATGCCACCCCAAATCCCCGCCTTTCCAGCCTGCCTCAGCTGGCTGTAGGATATTTCTAATCCCACAGTAAACATCAGTAAAGCCACACCTATGGTCGCCAAGGTCTCAATGAGGTCCACATCACCAACAATACCAAAACCATAAGGGCCAACAGCAACACCCACCAGCAGGTAACCCAAAATCACCGGCTGCCTCAGCCGGTGAGCTATCATACCGCCAACCAAAGCTGCTGCCAGAACAATAGCGATGTTGACAATAGGATCGAATCCTGTCATAATCCCCAGCAATCCATAAATTCAGCCCAATTCTAACACACATAACCAAAGACTTGAAAAGGAAGAAACACTATGTTTAAGACTCGCATAACCGAGCTTTTTGGTATAAAGTATCCCATCATCCAGGGCGGCATGATGTGGATTTCCAGAGCAGAACTGGTAGCTGCCGTATCCAATGCCGGAGGCTTAGGTATAATAACAGCATTTACGTTCCCGACAACTCAGGAGCTGGCCGCTGAAATCCAAAAAACCAAGGAGCTCACTGACAAACCCTTCGGAGTAAATATCACGCTGTTACCCACCCTTCGCCCCGTGGATATTGATGGCTATTTCAATACGGTTATAGATTCGGGGATAAAGATTGTAGAAACCGCCGGCAGAAGTCCGGAGCCTTATATGGAGCGACTCAGAGCTGCTGGAATAAAGGTGATACACAAATGCACCGCAGTCCGCTTCGCCCGAACAGCACAGCGTATAGGCTGCAACGCCATAAGCATTGATGGCTTCGAGTGTGCCGGACACCCAGGCGAGGAGGATGTCACTTCTCTCGTTCTGATTCCATTGACCGTCGACGCCGTAGAAATCCCCGTAATCGCCTCCGGTGGCTTCGGCGATGGTCGAGGTCTTATCGCCGCTCTGGCACTAGGTGCAGAAGCAGTCAACATGGGTACCCGCTTCATGGCAACCAAAGAAGCCCCGGGCCACCCTAAAGTGAAGGAATGGCTAGTCCAAACATCGGAGCGCGATACATTACTGTTATTGAGATCATTCCGCAATACCATGCGGGCTCTGAAGAATCCCACTTCCGAAAAAGTGCTCGAGCTGGAGAAACAAGGTACCGACATACACCAGCTGGAGTCGCTAATCAGTGGAAGAGTAGGTCGAAACCTTCTTGAGGCAGGTGACGTGGACAATGGACTGCTCAGCGCCGGTCAGGTAATAGGGCTTGTACATGACATTCCTACGGTTAAAGAGCTAATCGACAGGATAATCAAGGAAGCCGAGGAAGTTGCGGCTCGCATAAATACAGAAGGAATGTTCAATCGATTGCGCAAGCCATCAGAGTCCGCTCAAGAGTAATAAAACCTGACCTAGTCCCTACGATTTCTGTTGCTTTCTTCGAGCTCTAGTGAAAACAGGAATGCCTATTGCCGATATTACCACAGTAGTGACAATCACAACCATTATTACGCCCGGATAAATCGAGGCATTTGGAATGCCTGAAGCAACCACAATCTCAGCCACTACAGCGGCCGACAACCCTCGAGGTAGCATCGTTGTTAATAAGCCTTTGTTAGCCAGCAAGATGTCGCTGCGTATAGAGCTCAGGAGAACTGCGATATACCTTGCGAAAAGCAATATAAGAGATATAGCGATACCTGATAGAATTAGGCCGTAGTGAGTAAAAGTTATCATCAATCCCAGATAAACAAAGAAGAATGTCTTTATCAGGAAAGACATTTGGGAGTGGAACTTCTTCATCAACTCGTGTATCACAACCGTCCTCTTGATCCCCAAAAACTTGGCGACCTCGATACCGTTTCCCAACATTAAGCCGAAGCTGAAAACAAAAATTACTCCGCTACCATTTATTCCTTCCACAACAAAGTAAAGCAGGAAAGCAAGAGCCAAAGTTAATATGTCGTCGTAAGTTTCTCCCTCCAAGAGAGTTAGCGCCCAAAGCCATACAATCCCTGCAATAACACCGATTAGAGCTCCTAGAAGAATTTTTAGAGTTGTTTGCTCAGCTACCACAAGAGCTGTATTGGCAGTTTGCCCCGTAATTATGATCTCTAGGATGACCAAGGCCACGACGATTACCATGGCACCATTAAAAGCAGATTCTATGCTTAATGTTGAACAGACCTCGTCTGGAGCATTAGTCCTACTAACCAAGGGCATTACTATAGAAGGGCTGGTGCCACCTACGATGGCCCCAAGTAAAAGGCTACCCATAAAGTCCCAACCCATCAGGTAATAGGCAAAAACTGTAGTCAAAGCCATGCTTAACCCGATACCTACCAGTACAAGTACTAGCGCCCTGGGTGCGTATGAGAGCACCTTGGCAAACTCGAGGTCCAGGCCTCCATTAAAGAGGATAACGACCAAAGCCAGACTGGCAATTACTTGAGAAGCCGGAGCTATCTCAGATGGATTTACGATGTGGAATACAGGCCCTATTAAGTAGCCTAGTACTATCAGTATCAGGATGTCAGGAAATCTTGTTCTTCTAAAAAGGTAATCCGCCAGGAAGCCAATGATAAGCAGAATTCCGACAAAACCAAGTATCTGTACAGCTGTCATTTTAGTATCTTTGCTATTTAACCTTTACTTAGACTCTGTCTGCCTTGCTCGGCGTTTTCGGTGTATTTTACCATTAAGTAAGCCTGAAAAATAGATTAATGATTCAGATGGTTCGACAAGAATAGGAGCAACAACTCTAAGATAACGACTGATCAAGAGGCTCTGCTTCACCTGCCAGTATGCACCTTTTAATAGCGATAAACAGCGGCCACGTTTGATTTATCCGGCATCTGCTCTGGTGCAACAGCAAAGACAACCCCGCCACTCAGAAGGGTATGTATTGCGGCAAAATCCAGCAAATCCTCGTCACCTGGCTGTGCTTCCTGTTGATGGAGCATAATCTGCCCACTCTCCGCGTCAAAGGTGCCCCAGAATTGAACACCAACAGCCACGAATAACGTCTCAATCCGCCCGTGATAGGATGCCGGCACAACTTTCATCAGGTCGTCCGAGGCTTGCTGAGTACCTGAAAGTCGTTGATATCGGGCGTAGGCTTCCGTTCGTTCTTTTGTGAAGTATGGCTCGGCGACAGCCCAGGCACGGTTGCGCAACTCTTCGATGCTCAACTCCTCCGGGTTTCCTGTAACACCACTGTCCAGCAGATAAGAGTACTTATTTGCTCTCGCATAAATCGGCAGTAGATAATCGACTCCTGCCAATATGAGAGGGACACGTTCACCCTGCAGCAGTTTACGCAAGCCTGCATCAATCTGGCGAAAGTATTTTAAGATGTTCGACTTGGCATCATCGATGCCACCACCATGGCCATGAAAAATCACTGACTTCTCACCTTTCCCCACGGGTGCGGCAGTATGTAACTGGATGTTTCTTTCAGAATCATAACGAAGAGTATCCGCAAGACTTTCAGGCATGTCTTCCAGGGTGATCTCATTTACAGTGTACCGCGTACCCTCAAACAACCTAACTTCATTCTGGCTTAGGGCTAATATATAGAAACGTCCATCGCTTGTAAGTAGTGGAAGAAGAGGTTTGATATGAAAACGACTGGTGACTACCACAAGCTCGTCAAAAGATAAAGGAAGCCTGTAGTGACGAAATAACCCTGACGAAGAAAATATTGCCAAGCCGTCGTTCTGATGTTGCCAGAAGAAAGCTTTTCTTAAAAGCTCTTTTACGGGCTTGAGTAGTTCTCTTGTTTCTTTAGAAGTAAGACCTGCACCAGTCAATCGCTTTTGAGCTTCCCGGATTAAGTTCTTCAGCCTGATAGGATCTTGTCGTGTTTGCTCGCCTGCACGATGTGTGGGCATGAAGACGGATACGCAAAGTCCTTCAGGTTTCTCCACGAGCATCTTTAATTCATTCATTGACAATAAGCTCATTACACTAGCTCCTATACAACAAAATTCAAAACCTGCCTCAGCAGTGGCATTTCAACATAATCTGTGGTTCAAACACCTTTACAAGTTACTCTTGTACTACATCTGCGTCCTGTTGTTGCGGTTTTCCAGCGAAAATCGGAATGCCTATAGCCGAAATGACTACACTGGTCACGATGATCGCCATAATAATGTCGGGGTAAACAGCAGCATTTATAATACCAGCAGCGACCACTACTTGAATCAGCACAGCGGCAGATTCACCCCTGGCAAACATTGTGGTCAATATGCCACTGTTGGCTAACAGGGTACGACTACCCGCAGAAGAGAGACAAATAATAGTATAAGGGACAGAACGACGCCGAGTACAACAAGTCCAGGCTCCTTAAAAGTTATCATTAGTCCTAGATAGATAAAGAAGAAGGTCTTTATAAGAAAGGATATCTGAGAATGGAATCTCCTCATTATTTCAGTGGCCTCAACTGTTCGCTTAATTCTAAATAGTCTAGCTACGCTTACGCCGTTTCCTAGTATGATACCGAAGACCAAGGCAAAGATTACGCCGCTGCCATGAACAGCCTCTACAATAAAGTAGAAAAGAAAAACAATGGCCAAAGTCGTGATGTCGCCATAAGCTTCCTTTTCCAACACCGCAAGCATCCAGAGCCAGAAAAATCCGACAGCAGCTCCGATTCCAATCCCTACGCCGAACCGTATACCAATATCCTGACCAATTATTGAAACTTCGAGCCCAGACTCCCCGCTAGACATGGCTCCTATGAGAACTAGAGCAAGGACTATTACTATAGGGCTGTTCAGAGCAGATTCCAGACTCAGCAAAGATGAGACCTGATCTGGGACTCTGGCTCGACTTATCAAGGGCACTACTATGGCAGAGCTGGTACCACCCACAACAGTCCCGAGCAACAAGCTATCCATCAGTCCCCAGTCCAACAGGTAATGGGTAACGGCTGCTACTGACGCTATGCTGACTCCAACGCCCAATAAGACCAGTGGTATTGCTCTGGGTGCGCAGAAAAGAATATTTTTAAATTCGAATTCCAGTCCCGCACTGAATAATATTACGACTAAAGCCAAGCTGGCGATTATTTCCGAAGCCGGTGCTATTTGAGACGGATCAACGATGTTTAGTACAGGTCCTATTAAGTAGCCCAAGGCTAGCAGTATTAGTATGTCAGGAAAACTCGTTTTCCTGAAAAGAAAATCTGCCAGGAAGCCGATAAGTAAGAGTATTCCAATGAACCCGAATACTCCCGCAACTGTCATCATAGCACCCCTTGACTTTTAATTGCCTTCTGTAAACATAGCAACAGATTGGGTATAATTATAGATAGACCACATCAGAATGCTGGTCTAAAGACAAAAATACAAGCAAATAGTCCTTAAGGTGGTTGGTTATCAAGAAATTCTGCTTTACGTGCTCCCTGCCATTTTGCCCCAGCCAGTTGGCATATTCCGGGTTGCTCAATAGCTGTTTAAGATCATAAGCAGCGCCTTCAACTGTGTAACACAGGAGTCCAGTAAGCTTATTCTTAATCTGCAAAGGTATGCCTCCCACCGCCGAAGCCACCACCGGCTTAGCTTTCCACAAGGCTTCACTTATGGTCAGCCCAAAACCTTCTTTCAACGACTTCTGCATGACAATTGTGGCTGCCCGCTGCAAGGCATTGATCTCTATATCACTCCCAGGTGGCACCAGCAAAACATGAATATCGTGATTTCCTTCCGCCCGCCGCCTTACTTCCTTGAGTACCTCCTCAGATTCGGGGTCATCATCAGCTGTGCCCCCAGCCAGAACAAGCTGACAGTCTATATTTTTGCTCACCATCTCAAAAGCTTCTATTACCCCCAGCGGGTCCTTAAGACGGTCAAAACGGGAGATTTGAACAATCATCGGTTTGTCCGAAGTCAAACCATATTTTGCCAACACAGAATCAATAGTCGCCGAATCAAGCTCCTTATTCTTATCGCTCAGCGGGTCTATAGACGGCGTAACCAAGAACTGGCGAACAGGCAATTTTTGAGCAAAGTTAGGTGATGAGAAGACAACGGCATCATAGTCAACAATGAAGTCATTTAAAAATTTCCATACCTTCTTATCAGGTTTGGAGACATCAATGTGACACCGCCATACCCACCTGTTACCTATCTCCCTCTTCTTGGCTATCAAGCCTACCGGCTGTGGGTCATGAATGAATAAATAGTCCCCATAAAACTTCATTTCCTCCAGATTTCGCTCGGTTACCTCCGAGAACAGAGCGAAATCTCCAGGCGAAATTCTCTCACGCTTACCATGAAGGGCATTGTGGAATTTCTTGGTAACCTCAAAGAATTCTTCGGTACCACTGATAACATCCCATCTAGCATCAACACCTAGCTGATTAAGCAGAGGCACCATATGCTCCAATATCTCCGCCACCCCACCACCAACAAACGTGGAGTTTATGGTCTGAATGATTTTGCCAGCCAATTTCTCAGCCAGCACCTTCAAGTCTTCAAGGCAGCTGATGCCAACTATCGGCTCATAGTCATGTAACCGGCTTCTAGAGTGCAAATAAATCTTATCCTGCAATTAATCCACCTTATTTAATGCGTTTCTCAATGAGCTGAATTATAGTTGACCTTAGTCCATCCAGTGTATAGTTATACGGGTCAAGATAAGCTAACTTATCAGCCAAATCCTTGTCCTCAAGACAATCCTCAATCCAAATAGAAAAGTCGTTAACACCCTTCTTTAACCTCAATCTCGCCTCAAAAATATGGTAACTGAGTGAATTTAGACTAACCTGTCTGAGCACCTCAACGAATTCCCTAAGGTCATGAGCAATATACGGAGTAGCCAAAATGAAGCTCGTTGACCTGACGAAATGGAACTCTCTTCCCTCACGGGCAGTCCGCTCATCCGGCTTCTTCAACAAGTAGTCCCCAATTACGCCTTCAATCCTTGCCCTCAAGGCACCGATGCTGGGAAAATCAAACGTATCGATGTTAGCTAATTTCTCACCCAGGACTTCGTCACCCAGTTCATCACTCACCCACAGGGCGAAATCATTAGCAGGTTCTGGAGTTAGATACTGGTGCTCCTCCAGGAAGCTATGCGTATGATAATAAATCACCGGGTCGGGAACTTCTTTTAACAATTTAGCCAACTCAGTCAAATTGGTGGCTTGAAGTCCAGTCAGCTCCTTCAAATTGAGATGTGTGTAAAAACGAAAGGGTTTAGTAGCCTTCTTTAATGGACGCCCGTAATTAACAACAGTGCTCTGGAGCAATCGACTGTTAGGAATCATAACAAGATTTCCATCGAGACCCCTAACCTGGGTACTCCTCCAGTTCACATCAGTGACATAACCGCTCTCCCCAGACTCCAATTTTATAAAGTCACCAGCCTTGATTTGTTCGCCCTGCGCTAGCTGAAAGCCTGAGAAAAGATTGGCTATTAAGTCTCTAAAAGCTAAAGCAGCTACCAGGATAACAGCAGCCATAACCAAGATTATTGGTGTAGTCGGTACTCCCCAGACATCGAGCAATATCAAGGCTCCCATCACAGCAATGATAATTCTAACGACGTTTACTATCAAAGGCTCAGATGGTTGCAGGCGTGGGACCTTGCCAATATAAAGCCTCAATATCTTTATGCTTAAACTTACGGCAACCCAAGTAAGCGAAAAGACGAAGAGGCTTGCCAATATCTTATCGGCTAAGACTTTGCTGGCAGGGTCTAACTTTGAGACCTGTATGGCTATAAATGCGCCTAAAATCATAAACCAGTAGATAAAAGGTGTCCGTGTCGACTGAATGACTAACTGGCTTCCCTCCCACTTCCCTCTTTCCGCCCAGCGATTAAAGGCTCTATAAACAATCCTCCTGACCCACAGACCAACCACATAAGTAGCCAGGAAAACCAGCAAGGGGATAACGATATAAAGCCAATTTTCCGTCAGCCAAAGCCAACTTGTGGTCAGCCAATCAAGCATTAAGCATCTCCACCATTATAGCATCTTTAAGAATCGCGCCACCTCCTCCGGTGACTTCAGAAAGTAACGTGCTACTGATTGTAAGCCATCCTCACCGACAAAAATTGAAATGCCGTCATTCCTCTCAATCGCCTTAAAACCATCCTCGTCAGTCAAGTCATCCCCCAGATATACAGGCAATGCTCCACCTTTACCCCTAACTTCCCTAAATTCAGCCATAAGCCAGGTTATCGCCTTGCCTTTGTCCCAATCTCCGGGCGGCCTTATTTCATACACTTTCTTACCTTGAGTAATCTTTATCTTGCCCATCACATTCAATGTATCAGTGACCTTTCTGAAGCTGTCTTTTACTTTCCCCTCCTCGGTATCATCGACCAATCGATAGTGAACACTGACAGTTAAACCCTTATCCTCAACAAACACCCCTTTAATACCTCTCAACGTAGCTGACAGTGCCTGATTCAACATCTGAAGGGAAGGCCTCATTTCCTCAGCAATAGGCTCTAAGAAGCTTGAACCAAAACCCTCTATCTCCAACCCGTGGTTTCCGGCATAAATAATGCCCTCTAAATCCACTTTACTTTTTAGATCAGCCAGAGCTCTGCCGCTGATTATACCAACTGTATAGCGACGGTTCTTAGCCAATTTTCGGAGCAGTCTTTTTACATCCTGAGGAAGAATAGCTAATTCAGGCTTATCTACAATAGGAGTTAAAGTGCCATCATAATCCGAGAGAAACAGGATATGCTCAGCCGATTTGAGACGATGGGCAACCTCATCCCACACATCGAAAAGATAACGCATGACATAAAGACCACTAAAGTCCCAGATTAGCTAACTCAGAAATGATGCTCCCAGCCCAACGATAAATATTGTTTTCTTCAACCGTCTGACGCAGCTTCCTCATCCTTGTCTTCCTTTGTTCCTCAGGCATTTCAATGGCTTTTCTTATCGACTCAGCAAAGTCATCAGTAGCGTAAGGATTCACAAGAAGTGCTTCGGTCAACTCCCTGGCAGCACCGGTGAATGGGCTAAGTATCAGCACACCATCTTCGTCTGTTCTGGAGGAAACAAACTCCTTAGCCACCAGATTCATCCCATCTTGGAGCGAACTGACGATGCAGAAATGTGCCAACCTATTAAAAGCCAGCAAAGTTGTAGGCGACAAATGCTCCCTGACATATATTATCGGTTGCCAATTAGCAGATTGATATTTCCAGTTTATTTCCTCGACAAGGTCATCGAGCTCGGCATTCAGCTCCTTATATTTCTTAATATGAATCCGGCTTGGCTCTCCTAATTGAAAGAAGACGACACGTCCTCGGTACTCTGGATACTTTGTCAGGAACTTATCCAGAGCTCTTAACCTATGCGGGATTCCTTTCGTGTAATCCAACCTGTCAATCCCAATTCCGATGAACTCACCCCCCACCTGCCAACTACGGCGAATTTCTTCCATTTCTTCAGTGATTTCCGTTTCAGCGGCATCCTGTGCTATTCGATGAAAGTCAACACTGATAGGAAACGGACGCACCAGAGTCGTTTTACCGCCACGGCTAACCGCCGACTTCTCATGGTCAACTCTCGCCTCCAGCATCAGCCTCACCGTTTCCAGAAAGTTATCACAATGATACCTTATGTGGAAGCCGAGGAGGTCGTTGCCCAGTAAACCATCCAATATTTCTTCCCCCCAGGGACAAATTCGAAAGGCCTCAGGGTTGGGCCACGGAATATGCCAGAACTGTGCCGTAATGACCTGAGGATTTCTGGCCTTTATCAATCGAGACAAGAGCGCCAAATGATAATCCTGAATAAAAACAAACGCCCTACTGTCGCCGACTTCCTCCAGAACAGCGTCAGCGAAAATCTGATTCACGCTTTTGTAAGTGTCCCAATTAGCCTCATCGAAGTTCGGCGGTGTATAGGCAATATGACATAGCGGCCACAGGGCTTCGTTTGAGAAACCCAAATAGTAACCTTCCTCTTCTTCCTTGGTTAACCACACCCGCCTCAAGGTATAACAAGGCCCATCTGGAGGGACTGATACGCGGTTTTTACCATCAACAACTTCTTTGTCAGCGCTGCCGCTGCCATGGGCAACCCAGACACCACCACAGGCACGCACTACCGGATCCAGAGCCACCGTCAGTCCGCTCGCCGGGACAATACACTGAACTTCATCACCGGATGAAACATGGATATAAGGCTCCCTGTTGGAAACGACTGCAAATAAGCGCTCAGTTAATTTGCTTCTAACTAGCTCCTGCAAATCTTCCCTTGTCCAGCTCAATTAATTCCTCCTTACCTCTTCACCGTAACTGACAACAAAACAACCGCCAGTTCTAGTACTGATGGGATAGAAATAATGAACGCTTACTAGCTATTACCGCCTATTGTTAAAAGCAGCGAATACGATTTCAACAGAAAGGCGAACAAAAACACCAAAATGCCCAAAACTAGACTTCGGTTAACACAACGCAGAGCTCCTGATTCCCACACGCAACAACTCTTAACAAGTTAAAACGCTCTGCTATTACAGATGAGATGCACCGGGAAAATCTATACCTTGTATAGATTTCGTGCCTATTTCTTTTTGGCAGTGGATTTCTTGGCTGGCTTTCCAGCCTTCTTGTTATGAGCCGCACACGTCTTACACATAACCTTAACCCCTTTCCTTTGCCTTCCCTACTATACCATCCGCCAAAGCGCACAGTCAATATTCACCAGTTTTAAAAATCAAAGCCTTGACCGTCCTCACAGCAAGCAGTAGAATTCCACAAGCTGCAGTACATCAGCGATACCCTGTTTAGAAAGAGAACAGAACCATGAGGTCTTTAAAAAGTGAATGCCAAAGATACAGTGGTTGCATTCACTTCCCCAAGAACAGGAATGGACCATGACTGAAAATCTTTCCACACAACTTGAAAAATACCTGCCGAAGCCGGTTCTGGCTCTGACAAAAATTGCCGGCAGAGAAGCCAGTGAACTGGGGCTGGTGCTCTACATCGTCGGCGGCGTGGTGCGCGATTTGTTTCTGGGCCGTGCCAATTTTGACTTCGATTTGGTCGTCGAAGGTGATGCCATCAGCCTCGCCCGGAGACTAGCGAAGGATAGTCAGGCTAAGCTAACAACTCACCCTCGCTTCGGCACTGCCAAGCTCAACTACCCCGGCTTCAGCCTTGACTTAGCCACAGCCCGCAGCGAAACCTACAGCAAACCGGGAGCCCTGCCCATCGTTAAGCCAGGTAAACTCAAGAATGACCTCCTCCGCAGGGACTTCTCCATCAACGCTATGGCTTTATGCCTAACGCCTCATCGCTTCGGCGAGCTTATCGACCCATATAACGGCAAAGATGACCTCGATAACAAACTTATCCGTATCCTACACCCCAATAGCTTCATAGATGATGCCACCAGAATCCTGCGAGCGATACGTTATGAACAAAGGTTAGGCTTCAAGATAGAAGCTGATACCGAAAAATTGCTCCGTCGTGATGTAGCTATGCTCGATACCATAAGCGGTGACCGCATAAGGCATGAGCTGGAGCTAATCCTTAAGGAAGACAAACCAGAGCTAGTCTTATGGCGAGTCGGAGAGCTGAATGTACTCCACCAACTGCACCCATCACTAAAAGGCAACGGCTGGCTAAGCAAGAAATTTGAACAGGCTCGAAAGGCTGATATACGAGCCTCACTTCCGACCCTCTACCTGTGCCTGTTCATCTACAATCTAAACGATAAGCAGAACGAGGGGTTCGTCTCACGTCTCAACTTTCCCAAAAATCCAACTCAAGCTACGCGCCACACGTTACAGCTTAAGGTTCAACTTCACAAGTTAGCCAACCCACAACTAAAGCCCAGTGATCTTTACCAGTCGCTTCACGGTTACACAACAACAGCCATTCAAGCCAATTCTCTGGCATCAGAATCACCAATAGCGAGCCAGCACCTGCAGCTTTACCTGACAAAATTACGTTATACAAAGACACTGCTAAGCGGCGAGGACTTGAAAAGAATGGGGATTCCCGCCGGGCCTCAGATTGGAGAGATTTTAAACGCCCTTCACAAAGCGCGGCTCAACGGAGAAATCAAAACACGAAAAGAAGAGGAGAACTTTGTCCGGCGCCAAAAGCAATCAGGTTAAACAACCTGCGGCAAAACTGTAGACACAGAGTAGGCTTCGAGCCCCTGCTGGCAAAGTCGTTGACATACTTCCCCAGCCTTGTCCTCACTATCCACGGGCGCAAACAGGGCTAGACCTGAGCCAACCAGGTGAATGTTCTTACCACCTTTTTCCTCAAAACGCCTCCAGTAATCCTCCAGCCCGGGGAAAGCATCAAAGGCTACCTTGTCAAAAACATTAAACAACAAGGATGGAGAGAGCCGACCACCTTGAAGCCAGGCTTTTGATGCCTTGCCAGCAAAATGACCTCCGGTAAAGTAGCGGGCATCCAAACGGGAATAAAGTTGTTGTGTTTTACCAGGTATTCTGGACACCGGCGGCAAAAGCAGGACAAACCAACTTTGTATCGAAGTCGCCAGAGGCGTCACCCTTTCACCTCTGCCCTCTATTAAAGCCATGCCCCCATAAATAAAAAAGGGCACGTCCGACCCGAGCCTAGCTGCCAGTTCAACCAAATCCAAAGTCGTCAGCTTTAGCTCCCAGAGCCCGTTTAGAGCTAACAAAGTCGTGGCCGCATCGCTACTGCCACCACCTAAACCAGCACCCCAGGGTATTCGCTTCTCAAGATTAATCTTCGCACCCTTATCGTAGCCACCAACCTTTCTGAGCAATTCAGCAGCTTGAACCACCAGATTATCCGAGGTCTGCAAACTAGGCTCGGTACACTCAAATGAATTCTTATCAGCTAGCTCAAACGAAAGGACATCATACAGACTAATTGTCTGAACCAGACTACGAATCTCGTGGTAGCCATCATCACGCTTAGCCAGAACTTCGAGGACAAGATTAACCTTCGCTGGTGCTACACATGTCAGCATAGAATCTACCCCTTTTTTAGCGTCTCCAAAACATCGTACAGCATCACCCACTCTTCCAGGCTAAGTGTTTCAGCCCGGCGCTTAGAGTCTATGTTAGCCGCCTCCAGCGATAAGGTAATCTCAGCCGGTTCCATTCCCAAGCTATGAGCGAGCGAGTTGTGCAGCTGTTTCCGAGGTAAGCTGAATCCGGCCCTGACTAGGTCAAAAAAGCCATCCATATCAGCCACTTTCACCGCAGGCTCCGATAACAGGTCAAAGCGCACAATAACCGAATCCACTTTCGGCTGTGGATAAAAACATTGAGCTGGCACATGTGAGATAATCCTCGGCTTACTGTACACCTGAAGACTAACCGCCAATAGAGACATCTTGCCCGGCCCGGCGACGATAGCCTCGCCAACCTCCTTCTGCACCATAACTACCATCAAAGATGGTTTCGGCGAGGCTTCCACAAAATGGCGCAATACCGGCGAAGTAATATAATAGGGTATATTGGCAACCACCTTGTAATGGCTTTTTTCTTCTAACAGCTCTGACGGACTAAGCTTTAGTACATCAGCATTAATTACACGTAAATTAGCCAGTGAAGCTAACCTGCGCTTTAACAGCGAAGCAAGCTTTGTGTCAAGTTCCACAGCAACAACATTACCAGCTCGCTTAACTAACTCGGCAGTTAAAATGCCCAAACCGGGACCAACCTCAATCACAGTATCCGCTGAAGAAAGCTCGGCAGCTTCAATTATTGTCTGTAGAACTGATGCGTCTACAAGGAAATGCTGCCCCAGGCTTTTCCTCGCCCTGAGTCCAGACTGACGAAGCAGTCGCTTTACCTGAGATGAGGGTAAAATCGCTTCTTTAGGCACTTAAAGCCTTTAAATCTCCTGATCTGAAAGTAAACAGGCAACCCTTTTCAATGTAGCCGCGACCTTTAAGAGCCGCTTTATTACATCATAGTGTAGCCGCCACTGACACTGATGGTCTGTCCGGTTATGAAGCTCGCCGCATCTGAAGCCAGAAAGACAACGATATTGGCAATATCTTCAGGTTTCCCCAATCGGCGCAACGGATATGCTTTGGTTGCTTTCTCCCGGGTCTCCGGCGCAGATACCTCTGCCGCCAACTCACCTTTCCACATACTTAGCTCGCCGGCGTATTCCTGGTCCGCAGGTATTGTAAGTCCAGGGCAAACGACGTTGACATTTATGCCATAGCGACCTAATTCCCGGGCCAGAGATTTAGACATCGCGATAACACCACCTTTACACCCGGCATAAACAGCCTCCCTGTACTCTCCCATTCTGCCAGCATCAGAGCTGATGCTGATGATTTTCCCATTTCTTCGCTCCAGCATATGGCCCAGAACCGCCCTAGTACAGTTTATGACACCCCAAAAATTGATATTTACTTCTTTCTCCCATTCCGCCCGTGGCTTCTCAATAAATAGCCCCCTCATACCCCAGCCAACGTTGTTAACTAAAATATCTATATTTCCGAACTCTGCCAGAGTCTCCTCAACCATAGCAGCTACCGAACTCATATCTGTAACATCAGTCTTGATAACTATGGCCTTGCCACCCAAAGTGTTGGACTTCTTAGCCACCTTCTGCCCTTGAAACTCATCTATATCGGCAATCACAATATTAGAACCTTCCCTGGCAAAAGCTAAAGCTATACCGCGACCAATGTTCGAGCCGCCGCCAGTTACAATGGCCGTTTTGCCAGTAAGATTCAAATCCATTCTAAATCTCCTCTTCGAGCCTCGTAAAATGGGCCGTGCACCGACTGTCGATTCCGTCTTCCAGCTTACCTCAGTTAGCCAGCTCCGACCAGGTAGCCTTGCGGCACCCGGAGACAACTATTTACCGCTGCTTCCTTCCGGACCTGACGGGGTTCATAGCTCTCCGCCGCGCAAGACCCAGCCCTCAACGCCGCTTTACCGAGGCAGTCCTAAAAGCAGTCCTAAAAGACGAAAACCTCGAGCCGGAATTCAACCCCGCTATAGCGGATCTCGGGTACAGGGCACCGCTAACTCCCCGTCTAGCACGGCCCAACCAAATACTACTATGGAGGATTGAACTTTTCAAGATATTTCGCCCGTCGAATCTGCGATTTTGCGTGATATCTACCAGCCCACGCTCAATCGCATAATAAGCGGCATGGGCAATCCCTGCTCTTTCATCTTTTTCTGCGTAGCTTGGATATCATATTCAACTCGGTAATGATAGACAGTCCGAGCCTCAGTATCATAAAGTACATAGCTCGCCCGA